>VOFB01000969.1_pt1:767500-868000 | contig 868000 bp, 770 predicted proteins | sample 5384141 | NCBI WGS metagenome assembly VOFB01 (sample SAMN12384721, study PRJNA508395) | human gut metagenome | isolation source: healthy gut A | host: Homo sapiens | reverse complement strand
ATGTTCTTCTGAAAAAGTATATCAATGGTTAGACGAAAATGCATATAAATATGGGTTTGTAAAACGTTACCCGGAAGATAAAACGGATATAACAGGAATTAGTAATGAACCATGGCATTACCGTTATGTTGGAACGACTGTCGCTAAAATAATGAAAGAAGAAAATTTATGTTTGGAAGAATATTTAGAAAAATATAAATAAAAAAAGAAAATCCTAACTTTTTTTATAGTAGGATTGTTATATTATTTAGAAAACAGAGGGAGGCAAATTTGCGAATGGAATACAAAACTGATTCTTTGTTAGTACATCTAGCAAGAGCAGGAGATGAAGATGCGTGTGAAAAACTGGTCAAAAAATATTACTCAAGTATATATCAATATTGTTTGCTACATATCAATGATCCCTATGAGGCAGAGGATTTGACACAAGAAGTATTTACACGTTTCTTTTCCAATTTATATAGATATAAAGAATATGGAAAAGTTAAGAATTATCTTTATACAATTGCCGGAAATACCGTTAAAAATTATTACAAAAAGAAAAAAGATATTCCATCAGAGGAACTGCTAAAATCAGAGGACAGTAGTAAAAATCATGTAGAAGAGCTAGGAGTCCGATTAACTATTGAACAGGCAGTGAGAAAGTTACCGGAAGAAATTAGAGAAACGGCAGTTTTATATTTTTTTCAAGAATTGAAACAAAGAGAAATTGCAGAATTACTTCACATAAAACTTTCGCTTGTAAAATATCGAATCGGAAGAGCAAAAGAACTTTTAATGAAAGAGTTGGAGGTGAAAAAAGATGAAGAATTATAAGCAACAAATAAAGGAATATAAAGAGGAGATTGAAGAAAAGTATGTAAGGGCTGAAGCAGAGAACAAAACAGTAAAAGCATGTCAGAATATTTTGTCAGAGTCGGTTTTATCGAAACAATCGCATAGAACATCTTATTTTGAATTTTTGTATGAGCAGACAAAATTCATAAAAAAAAGATGGTGGATTTTACAAGGTTGTATTCTTATGTGTCTATGGATATGGTTGAGTAATTATACGTCAGACATAAAAGATATGATGAGGATTATGGGAATATCTGCCACAATATTTGTGGTTCTGATTATCCCGGAAATTTGGAAAAACAGAAGAAATGGTGCGATTGAGATTGAGCAGGCGTCTTATTACACACTGCGTCAGATTTGTACAGCAAGAATGTTAATGTTTGGAGTAGTGGATCTGGTGATCGTTATGGCGTTTTTGGCAATTACATATCAAACAACAATACTCTCGTTAAGTGATTTGGTGGTTAATTTTTTACTTCCGGTAAATGTTTCATGTTGTATATGTTTTCGTGTGTTGTACAGCAGATGGGAAAAATCAGAATATATAGCAGTGCTTTCCTGTCTGGTATGGGTTGGTTTATGGATGATGATTGTTGCAAATGATGTTATTTATCAGAAAATTGTAACTCCGGTATGGGTGGCTATGCTGATATTGACTTTTGTATATTTTATTTTTTGTGTTCAGAAGTCATTGCTATTTGATGAAAAAATTTTGGAGGATTACACGTATGAAATTAGAATTTAAAAATGTAACAAAACAATACGGAGAAGTAAATGCTGTTAATAAAGTGAATTGTGTTATGGAAAAAGGAATTTATGGACTACTTGGAGTAAATGGAGCAGGAAAGACCACATTAATGCGTATGCTTTGTACGATTGTTCAACCATCAGAAGGACAAATATTATGGAATGGTAAAGATATATGGAAACTAGGAGGTGAATACCGAGAAGTTCTGGGATATTTACCACAGGATTTTGGATATTATCCAGATTTGACCGTATATGATTACATGATGTACATTTCTTCTATAAAAGGGTTAAAAATACCGTTTGCCAGAAAAAAGTGAAGCAATTATTAAATCAAGTAGGAATGGAAAAATTCAGTAAAAGAAAAATGAAGAATTTGTCTGGAGGAATGGTTAGACGTGTAGGAATAGCACAGGCGATGTTAAACGATCCGCAAATTCTTGTCCTGGACGAACCTACCGCTGGATTAGACCCGAATGAAAGAATACGTTTTCGTAATTTAATTAGTGAATTGTCGGAAGAACGTTTGGTGCTCTTGTCTACACATATTGTATCGGATATTGAGTACATTGCGAATAACATTATGTTAATGAAAGATGGAGAACTTTTTTATGCAGGTACTGCGGAAGATTTAGTATCTTCTATGAAAGAAAAGGTATGGCAATGTAATGTTTCGAGAAGTATGATAGACAAATATATGAATGAATATTTGGTTGGAAATATAAAAACAACAAAAACCGGAGCAGAGCTTAGAATTATTTCAATAGAAAAGCCAACAGAAGATGCTGTGGCTGTAGAAAAAAATCTGGAAGATGCATTTCTATTTTATTTTGGAGAAAAATCGGAGGAAAAACAAGATGCTTAAATTAGAATTAAAACGAATTTTTTCAAAGAAAATTAATGTATTTGCAATCGGATTGGCATTGATACTTGCTGTCATTTTTAGCGGATTTGCAGTTACAAGTAATCGCTATGTGGATGAGAATGGAAATGCTAGTACTGGAATTATGGCAACAAGAAAACTTACAGATAACAGACGAGCATGGAAAGGTACATTGACAGAAGATGAACTTGGAAAAGTTATAGAACAAAATAAAAATGCGATGACACAATCCTCAGAAGAAAATGCGATTTACGGAACGACATTACAACCGATAGATGATATTAGGGGTTTTATAATATCGGTATTAACACCGGATGCAGAATATGATGAAAGTGTTCTGAATCAAATTACAGAAGAAAATATACAAGAGTTCTATGACACTTATCATAAAAATATGGAAAAGATGGCAGAAGAATATGGAAAGACTTCTGTTCAGAAAAAATACTTGGAAAAGAAATATAATGAAATAAAATTACCAGTAGAATACGAATCTTATAGTTCGTGGGATACTATGATTATGTATGTAGAAACGTATTCTATTATTCTGGCAATCATAGTTGGTTTTATTTGTGCTGGAATATTTGCAGATGATTTTCAGACAAAAGCAGATGCAGTATTTTTCTCTACAAAGTATGGACGTACAAAAGCTGTTAAAACAAAAATACTGGCAGGAGTAGTTACGACAGTTATGATTTATTGTATGGGAATTATATTACTTAGTGTGATTTGTTTTGGAATTATGGGAACCAGTGGTATGAATACACCTTATCAAATGTATCAGGCATATAGTATTTACATTATGTCATATGGACAATACTATTTGTTGACAGTTGTATGTGGATTTATAGCCAGTATGCTGGCGGCTGTAGTGTCTATGTTAGTAGCGGCTAAAATGCATACAATTAGTGTCGCTGTTTGCATTCCGTTCTTTTTATATTGCTTATTGCCATTTATAGGACGGGCACTTTCTGGGTATACAACGCTTTTTAATTTGATACCAACAATTTTGACAAATGTACAGGCAAGTGTAAAAGTCCCACTTATTTATCAGATTGGGAATTGTGTATTTCGACAAATTCCGCTTGTAATGGTAATGTATACAGTGATGGCAATAGCCTTACTGCCTTTTATTTATAAGAGTTTTCGCAGATACGGAAATAAGTAAAAATTGTATTCATACTCATGAAAAACAAAGTAAGTAAAATATTTTCTGGAAAAATCAAAGCATAATTTAAAGATTTACGGCGGGCAAGTTGCCCGCCGTAAATTATGCTTATTTTGTTAAAAGACCGGATAGATTTTTTCCAATGCAAAATCCAATCTGTGGATATAACTCCTGAATTTCCTGATATTTTGCTTCAATCATTTCTGGTTCATCAGCCCAGATCTTTTCATATATTTTGAAAGCTCTTTTAAAATGTGTTTTGGCTTGCGGAAGATTGGCAGTCATCAGATAAATGGTTCCAAGGGTTTCCTGTACTTTGGCATAATCCAGACAGTCATCGGAATGGTATTCCTTGATGATGCCGGATAATTTTTGTAATTCGGAGATTCCTCTTTCGGGTTCCTGCTGTTTTGTCAGGAACATTGCATAATTGGCAATCTGAGGTATGCTGTCATTTATATGAAGCAGGTTAAATTGGTCAAGCAGTGAGATACTTTTTTCCATGTGTTCTCTTGCAAGATCGGGATGAGCGTTCATGCGGTAAAGTCCACCGAGATTGGCATGAAGGTTGGAAACAAGGCGAGCATTGTCAGCAGTGATAGTTTCTATCTGGGCAAGTGCATCCTTTTCTAGTTTTATTGCTTTTTCAGGTTTGGTTTCAAGAGTTGCCTGAAAATCTAGTAATAATGCCCGGTCAGAGTCGGTTCCAATGTTTTTTGTCTTTAACAGCCCCGTCAGTTCCTGAATGATTCCCTTCATACCTTTGTGGTAGTTATAGTTATCCATGTATGGAAATGCATTTTCCAGAAAAAGTAGATATTTTGGTATATCATCTTTTTCAATCAATTCTATGATGTTTCCTGCTGTCTGAAACAGCTTCTTGTAATAATCGACTTCAATTCCATGCATTAAACATATTTTCTGTAAAGAATCCAGTAATATGTGACAGCTACTTACAGATGGTTTTGTCTCTGAAAGGGCAATTTCCTTAATCATAGGATGCAGGGAGATTGTGTGACGTGTAGTTGTCTGCACAAAACCAGTTTCAATCAAGTCGTTAATTTCATTTAAGGTAGGCAGTTCCAGCCATTTGGCGAATATGCGGGCAGAAATACCAGTGTAAGGAAGAAAACACAAATTGCACATGATATCCTGCTGTTTTCGGGATAAAGCATATAGTGAAAATAGAGTATGGATATGACTATAATAAGTGGCTTTACTGCTTTGACCATCCTTGATTATCTTAATTTTATCTTCATTATCGAGAGATGCTCTTTCTTCCTGAAGTTTTGCTAATAACTGACCTGGAGTTGAAATTCCATTTTCCAAAAGTTTTGCAGCCAGTTCTACAGCAAAAGTATGATAGTGTACGGTCTCTATGATTTTTTCGACGGTCGAACGATACTTGTCTGCTTCTGAATAAAATGCAGATGTCAGTTGGAAAAGAATGTTTATATCCTTTATTTCTTTTAATTGCAGAGTACAGTATTCATCCAGTTTGCTTCTGGTTGTAAACAAAATCTGGCAGCGATATTTTAATACTACTGACAGAAAGCTGTCCTGTGTGGCAGTGACATTAAAATTATCTATGATAAGCAGAGTATCAGATTTCAGAGAACGCAGGAAACGGTTATGTCTTTGAAACCGTTCCTGTTCAGTGCTTTCCGGCGGATCGTCAATAAAATCCATGTCAGTAATATCCTGATGAAGATCACCTGTATATTCTACATATAGAATGTTAGTGTAATGCTTTTTGTAATGTTTTGCGTAGGCTTTGGCAAGTTCACTTTTTCCGATTCCGGCGATTCCGCAAAGAAAAACATGACGGTTTTCCTCAAGCATGGTATATAATTCTTCCAGTTCTTTATCTCTTCCGATAAAATGACGGCATGGTTTCGGAACCTCACTGTCCATAATATAATCCAGCACAATGGGTGACAGGGCACCTCCGGCAATTAATTTTTGATTTTTGGTATTACGTTTGATGAATTGGCGTTCCATGCCAAAAGAAATCAGTTTTGCAAGAAACAGCAGTCTTGAACTGGCTGGTTTGTATAAGGGAGTCAGATTTTTCTTTTTCGCATCTGAGATGCTGTCATCTTGTATAAATAATGTGTATATATCCTGCATAGCCATATTGCAGTCAGACATCAATGGAAGCAGATTCTGGTGAATGGTTTCTGCCAGTTTTTTCTGATTACTGGGTTTGGAATAGTAGGCAGATATTTTGGGACTGATCTTTGCTTGACCGGTCAGCCAACGACAAACCAGACCATTATCCATAGAAAAATCCTGATTTGCCGGATCATCCATAAAATCTTCAAATAATTCGTATAAAAAATCAGGCTGACTCATTTGATTACTTTCGCTGATATGATTTTTTAAGCAAGTGCTAATAGAAGAAAAATCGCATCGATTCAATAGAAATTCCCCTTTCGTAGTTAAGATTGAGTATATCTATCATAACACGAACATACATTCGATTCAAGGAAATACGGATATTTTTAAAGTGATTGTGTCAATTTACAATCAATTTCTATTCAATGTGGTTTTCAGGCAGGTTCTGTAAAATAAGCTCAGAACAAACAATAACGGGAGGAGCTTATGCAACAGAATATTGAATTTGAGCGGTGCATTGATTTTCTGGTACGGATGATTGATAAGTACGGCGAAGAAGTCCTCCGGGAGTTGGAGGAAGAAAAACAGAATAAGGAAGAAAAAGAAGCGGCAGTTTCCTGAAATACAAAATGTAAATCAGACTGTCGCTTTTTTCATGCATTTTTAAATCAAATAAATTTTAAAAGCTGATGCAGAGTGTGTGGCTCATTATTCTGAGAAGCGGTAATACGCGTATCAAATGGCTTGAAATGATTCTGCGTATAAAAGCTCAGAAGAAATTCATTATCTTCGCATTCAAGAAACTCCATAACGCCACCTACGGAATATTTGAGACTGGATATGGTTTCCAGTGCAAATCCCAGTAGAATATTTCCAGGAATTCGTTTTTCCTTTGGAAGAGAATAGTTCTTTCCCAACTGGGCGATCAGGTAAGCTGCGGTAGTATAGGATTGTGTTTCTTCATCCAAAATACTGACACGGGACAGTTTTTTTGCCATTGTCTTGCTGATATTTGAAGCACGGACAGAGATTGGTTTTATTGTAAGTGAAAAATAACCAACCAGTGAAGCATCTTCAGCATCAAATACCAGATAAGTGATAGATTGATCTTTTTTGGTAAACTCAATCGCATTATGTAATAAAAAGTATTCCACATCGGGATTTTTGGGACAAGAAAAATCGGAGAGTAAGTCGTAAAGACTTTCCTCTCCGATATATGTCGGTTCGTCTTTATCCAAATATGCCCGAATATTAACGGTAAAATATTTATCAGACATGTTTTTTCTTCCTTTTTGACATTAAAGCTAAGATTTCCTGTGGGTTCGTTAACTGACGTCCGGGAAGTGTCTGCTTTGGTGTGCGGTCACGGTCAGCTTCGTCAATTGCTGCGACAAAACGCTTTACGCTATTTGGATTGGATACGACAAAATTATGAGTAATACTTGAAGTAGCCATACTAACACCTCCTCTTTTTTGGCTTTTTGTGTATTTATAGTATATGCAATGTGTGATAAAACACAATATCAAAAACAGAAATCATTTCTAAATAATTTTCAAGCCGGACATTTATTAGACGCTTCCGGTAAGCGAACAATATTTTCGAGCCAATCATTTATAAGTCGCCAATGGTGGGCGGGCAATATTTTCGATAACAGAAATGCTCTGTATCTAACTTAATTATACGATTGGCGAAGAAATGCGTCAATACGGAAAATAAGTATTGAAAATAGTTGGAACAAGTACTAAAATAAGGTTGGGACAATAAAACAGAGTTATACTGCGAGGAAGATTATGAAGAATAAAAAGATTAAATGCGATATATATACCAGAGTATCCACAACCATGCAGGTAGATGGCTACAGTCTGGATGCTCAGAAAGAAAAACTCAAGAGATATGCGGAATTTCAGAATATGGAAATTGTAAATGAGTATTCCGATGAAGGTAAGTCTGGAAAGAGCGTAGAGGGCAGACCGGAATTTCAGAGAATGTTGGATAATATTGAGAATGGAACAGATGAGGTACAGTTTGTACTGGTGTTCAAGCTTTCCAGATTCGGTCGTAATGCGGCAGATGTATTAAATTCTTTGCAGAGGATGCAGGATTTTGGAGTGAATCTGATTTGTGTAGAAGATGGAATTGACAGCTCAAAAGATAGTGGAAAGCTGATGATTTCTGTTCTGTCTGCGGTGGCAGAGATTGAACGAGAGAATATCCTTGTTCAGACAATGGAAGGACGTAAGCAGAAAGCCAGGGAAGGAAAATGGAACGGAGGATTCGCTCCATATGGTTATGAATTGGTAAATGGAGAATTACAGATTGCAGAGGACGAAGCGGAGATTATTCGTCTGATTTATGACAAATTTATTCATACAAATATGGGAATCTCTGCGATTGCTGCATGGCTGAACCAGCATGGATATAAAAAGAAAAAACGACAGAATAATACACTGGACGCATTTGCCTCTTCCTTTATAAAAGGCGTTCTGGATAATCCGGTATACTGTGGAAAGCTGGCTTATGGACGAAGAAAAAACGAGAAAGTTTCTGGTACAAGAAATGAATATCGCATTGTAAAACAGGAAAATTATATGCTGCATGATGGTATCCACGAAGGGATTATTTCAGAAACAGATTGGGAGCTGGCACATCAAAAACGGGAAAAAACAGGTGTGAAATATGAAAAAACGCATAGTCTGGATCATGAGCATATCTTATCTGGAATATTGAGATGTCCGTTATGTGGAAGCGGTATGTATGGGAACGTGAACCGAAAGAAAAAGAAAGACGGAACCTTATATAAAGATTATTTCTATTATGCCTGTAAACATCGTCGTCTGGTAGACGGTCATAAATGTGGATATCGTAAACAATGGAGCGAGGAGAAGATTAACAATGCAGTGGAAGAAGTTATCCGGAAGCTGGTGAAGAATCCTAAATTTGAAGAAGCAATTCTGAATAAAATCGGTTCAAGAATTGATACAGAAGAAATAGAAAAAGAGATTGAAGGATTGGAAAAGCAGCACAGGCAGTTGACCGGAGCAAAAGCAAGACTTGGACAGCAGATGGACAGTCTGGATATTATGGATAAATTTTATGAGAAGAAATATCAGGATATGGAGACAAGGTTATACCGTCTGTACGATGAGATCGAAGGCGTGGAGAACAGTATAGAGGAAGTTAAGAACCGCCTGCTGAATATCCAGCAACAGAAAATATCAGAAGAAAACGTCTATCAATTTCTTTTATATTTTGATAAACTATATGATAAGTTCACCGACCTGGAGAAGAAAGAATTTCTTAACAGTTTTGTAGAACAGGTGGACATTTACGAGCAGGAGCAGCCAGATGGCAGATTCCTGAAGCACATAAAGTTCCGTTTTCCGGTGTATTTTGGAGACAGGGAGACACAGGAACTTTGTTGGGACAACGAAAGTGCCGTTGAGACGGTAGTTTTGATGTCAAAGGTGAACCCTGACAAGTAAATATATCGTTACTATATTTGGGCAAGAGAGTGACCGTGCAACAGCTGGTCTTGCAAAAATGAACCTTATCCTCCATCAAAAAGGAACTGGTGAGATTCAGAGAGGAAATACACTCTCTTCACCTAAGTTTATTGATGAGTTTGGTGAGCTTAAGAAGTTTGATTTCTCCTAAATTATCCAGTGTAAAGAGCGAACGGTGCAATGCATCGGGCGAAACGGATAATGATGGAACGTACTTTTTAAGTACGACTTCTGCCGTATTTCCTTCCTGCTTGGGGAAAAATGCACTTACGCTCACTGTAAAATACAAGAGAACAGACCTTAAGAACTATGGAAATGAAGTACAGATAAACCCTGGCTCCAATGTGTGTGCAAATAATGATCTGGATCCTGAGTACAGCTGTGATGTTCTTTATACATTATCGGATGAGTTTAATACTGTGACTTATTCGGACTTTGTTTCAACTGCGGTGTATCTGATGCACTTCCTGCACGGGGGAAGAACAACTTCAAGAAGCTGTAGTTGATGCTATGAATACGGTTTTAGAATATTCTGATGATGTAAAACATTTTGGAAGAGAATATCCTGGAGGTGATCTATCAAGATAATTCTGATGCAATCGATAAAATTAATAAAGAGATTGCAGAAAAACAGAAAGAACTTCTGGAATTGGTGCATGGCAAAAAGGACTATTTTGAATGCGATGATGAGATGGAAGAATTAAGGCAGAGCAAAAAGTTGCTACTAGTGGAACATGCAAAGTCCGAAGGTGTAAAACAGCGTATCAATGAATTTTCAGAGTATATCCATTCGGAGGACACACAAATAACGGAATACAATGAAAAACTAGTTCGAAAGTATATTGATCAGATAAAAGTGTACGATGACAGATTTGTGATTTGCTTTAAGGCAAAGGTGGAGATTGTGATAAAAAGGTAGCATGAAAAAGCTAGAGTATAATGGATGAAATAGCCTCATTGCTGAGAAAGAATTCTTGGCAATGAGGTCTTTTTTTGTTTACTTTCTGTACATTGACAAATTTATTGTCAAGCGATATTATATTTTCATAAGGAGGAGGCACCAATGGAAGAAATTCAGAGAATGCAAGATAATTTGCTGTTAATACGCAGAACTATAGGGTGGACTGCGGCAGAGTTCGGAGATCAAATTGGTGTTACACGTCAGACGATAAACAACATTGAAAGCGGAAGAAATAAGCTGACAAAGACTCAGTATATCGCCATGAGAAGCGTAATTGATGCAGAGATTGTGAAGCACCCGGAAGAAACTCAGATGGTTGAAACTCTGCTGGATATGTTGATTGATCATCCAGAGAATTATTCAAAAGCAGATTATAATGAGCTTATAGAGAAAGCAAATTTGATGTCACCGTCAATTTTAGCGGGTACTGCAACAAGAGAGACTGTTTCTAAAGAGTGGATGAAGGCCGCAGGAGCGATTGGAGCGGTTGTTGCAAGTACAGTGGCAGTTCCTTTAGCAGGGACACCAATTGTTGGGACTGCGGTAGGAGGATGGCTCGCAAAAGCAGTGCGGAGTAAAAAGAATAGATGAAGCCTGCTATGTGCAGTAGATTGGGAGCGATGACATGAGTTTAGACAAAAAAACAAGCACGGATATAGTATCTGGTGGTAATAAAACACCTCTAGTGATTTTTAAAACAAAAGAGGATAGAAATGAAACTGATATATCAAAGATGAGTAATTTCTTTGAGGACTATGTTCACGAAATGACGTTATCTATTCGTGAATCATCTCATTTACAAGAAATTATGGAATTACCGATTGCAGACTTAAGTGTTATCGGAGATGTGATAAATCAAGCAGATATTATTGTTCAAGGAAACATTACACTACTTCCGGACTTTGAAAATCTGCCTTCTGATGTGAGGATGAAACTGAAGAAGGGTATATATTCTATAGGAGAATCAAAGCAGGTAGAGGATAATCTACGTGCTGTGATTTTGGATGAGAATGGGGTTCGTATTAAAGACATTACTTTAAAAAAAGTCATGAACAATCCATGGAATGTTGAGACTATGCGTAGTATTGGCAATCAAATGCAGATGCGTCAAATATATGCCAAACTATCAGAAATACAGGAATTTCAAACATATCAAATACAACGGGATAGAGACAGAGACATTATTGTTCCGTTTTTAGATGCACGTCAACTTGTGTTAGAGGCTGCAACAAAAAAATCGGAATATGATCAGATGAGGATGCTAAAAGTAGCAGATGATAGAATTAGGACTGCCATTAATGCTGTCTACACAGATATTGAAACTACTTCAAAGTGTTTGGCGAAAAAAGTCAGTAGGCCGTTTGGGTATTTTAGCAAAACTCCAAATACTTATATGGGCTTCATTGCAGATGATTTACAGATAGCAACAAAATTTGTGGGAGTAAGGCTACAAATACTTGAGTATTTGGGTGAAAGAGAAACAGCAAAACTGGTTTTAGAAAACTATCAGAGTAGAATGTTGAGTTTTATCGAGCAGCCTATATCAAAAAGAGGATTATCGGCATCAATGCTTATGCATGATTATTTTCCATACAACGATTCTAACATGGATTTGAGGCAGAGGTTCTTGATAAGTGTTATATGCAGCTTACAGATCATAAGATGATAGCTATAACATTGAAAGAGAGCTGATTGTGAATGAGAATTTTGACACTATCGGTAAGGTTTAACATTGTGGGTATGATTTTTTTAATATTTCCCTTTCAACAGTATATACTATCTTTAATAGGAAACAATTTTGCTGTGTTTTTGTCTTGCGTATAAGACAGAAATATTATATGATTGTTCTAGATAAGGGAGGGTTGTGCCATGAATAGAGACACCTTAAAACAGATAATGATAGATCAGAAAGAGACCTATCTTAACAATACCATTATAACCAGACAATACCTTTTGGAAGAAAATGTTAATTATTGCTTTGTTGGGATCAGAAGAACTGGTAAATCATATTTGATGTACCAACAGATAAAACAACTTGAATCAAAAGGAGTCCCCCTTTCACAGATAGTATACGTAAATTTTGAAGATGAGCGTCTTTTAGAAATTAAGGTTACAGATCTAAATACTATCTTAGAAATAGGTCTTGAAATGTCTGGCTCAGCTAACAAGCCGTATTTGTTTCTTGATGAAGTCCAAAACATAAACGGTTGGGAAAAATTTGTGCGTCGGATAGCTGATATGAAATACCGAATCAACATCACAGGAAGCAACAGCAAAATGCTCAGCAGCGAAATTGCTTCTACTCTCGGCGGAAGATTTATCATCATGAATGTTTATCCATATTCATTTACAGAATATCTTACCGCCAATCACAGAGAAAAAAACTATCTTGATGTGATCAGCACCCAGGATAGAGCCGATGTATTAAGTCTGTACAACGAATATGTCACCTTTGGTGCTTTTCCCGAATTGGTTGATATAAAGAACAAACGCGCATTTCTTAGTAGCATTTATCAAACTATCTATCTTGGGGATATAATAACGAGAAATAAGATATCCAATGATTTTGCCATAAAACTGATACTCAAAAAAATAGCCGAATCAGTTACCAAACCTCTGTCTTTTAGCAGATTGACCAACATATTAAAGAGCACCGGCATGGCCATAGGAAAGCAGACAGTCATAAACTACGTTGGCTACATGACCGACTCTTATCTTCTCTTTACCCTGCAAAATTATGCAGCCAAGCTTGTTGATAAAGAGACATCGCCAAAATACTATTTTATGGACACAGGTCTTCTTGGTCTTATGCTGCTGGATTCAAAATCGGCCCAATTGGAGAACCTTGTTGCGATTGAACTTATCAGGCGCTATGGCGTAAAAAATGTTTTTTTCTTTGAAAACAATGTAGAAATAGACTTCTATATACCTTCTGAACGCCTTGCCATACAGGTAAGCCTGCAAGTTTTAGATGATATAGACACAAAAGAACGCGAAACTCGAGCATTTGCCAAATTAAACAATTTTATTCCCGGTTCCAAATGCATCCTTATCACCAACAGTGAAGAGACAAATCTTGAATATGATGGTATAGATATAGAGGTCATACCAATCTGGAAATGGCTTCTCATGGCGGATCTGTAACACCTGACACCTTTTACTGTTACAAGATTTATTAAATTGAGGTATGTAGACATGAGAGAAACTATTCAAAATTATTTTGAAAAAACGAATCAATATCCTAAATATTACTCAAATGAAGATTTTAGCAATATTTGTGATGATATAAAAAAAGAAATTGATAAGGGAGTATTTCTTATTAAGAGAAAAGATGAAACAGATCTGTCTGTGTTTGAAGAAAAATATGGATATACATTACCTACAGAGATTAGTGATTATATTAATCTGTTTTGGCATCCTTGTATTAGAGGATATTGTAATACTAAAGAATCTATTGTATTATTTTCCGTTTTGAAAAAGGAAGGAGATTCAAGTGATGAGATATTATTCTATGAAAATAGTTTGATTTCAATGGCTAAAGATTGGGAAGAGATAGGCGATATTAAAAAATTTATTCCTATAGGATGGCTTGGTTATTCTGGCGGATACGTCCTCTATGAAGTGAGTAGTCATAACATTTTTTTGGAAAATATGGATGTAGATGGAGAAGTGGAAGATAAGCCAATTGCCAATTCTCTAAAAGAACTTATTAACAATATGAATGTCAATCCGAATATTCGGGAAAAGGAGAAAAACAAATGCTGCTTATAGGATCCAGGATTCAGGAGTACCGGAAGAAAGCCGGGCTGAATCAGGAGGAATTTGCGGAAAAGATGGGAGTCAGCAGACAGGCTGTGTCCAAGTGGGAGAGGGATAAGGCGTATCCTGATTTGGACAGGCTTGTGTGTATATGTGAGATTCTGGATGTACAGGTTGGAGAACTTATATATGGAAAGGGTGAGGAGCCGGAGGCGCCGGAAGAGGTGTCCGGGGATGGGACTTCAGCGAATAATGCTGTCCATCTGAAGAATCTCAGGGGAAAAGGCAGGCTTGCCAGATTGAAAATATTATTTTGCGTGATGGCAGCCATATGCGTTTTCTGTGTAATTGTGGTGGCGGTGCTGTTTGTGAGGAACGAGTGGATCAGCCATTCAGATAAGAACGGAAATATGCGCGTGGAGAAGGTGTATCAGCAGTATACAAAAGCTGATCTGGCATATTTTGATGACAATGGCCGAAAGATCATGGATACTGTGTGGCTTGATGTACCGGGGGTACGGGATGGAGATTACATACAGTTGTACACAGGGGTGGACGGTGATGGTCTGTTTCTGAATTACAAGACATCAACCATAATTGCCGCAGCATTTGTCATGCTGGTGTTTATTATTCTTCTGATCCTCATTGGGCTTGAGATAAGAAGGATGAAGAAAGAAGATACACTTCAGATCATACTTGAGGATAAGACAGCCGATGAAAAAATGTAAAAAAATTGTCCGCGCGATCGTAATAGCATGCATACTGGCGGGAGCTGCATTTGTCGCTCTTGAGTTTATGGGCGTTATTGATCTGAACAGTGCGCAGAAGACGGAAGAAAAAAGTGAAACTGAACAGGATGGAAATAAAATAGCTGACGATGAGACAGAGCCATGGCATATAGTGTTCAAGGGATATGCCTTCTCTGTGAAGCCGGTAGGACTGGCGATCATACATGACAGTGGCTGCCTTAACATAAGAAGCTGTGATGATTATCTGATACAGATCGATGTGGAGGATAAGACGATTGCGGACTTCTGGGACAACAGAGAGCAGCGCAAGAAAAATATTGAAGACGCAGGTTATGTGATGGAGCTGGAGCCTGAGAAGTTCGAAATACAGGGGAAGGAATATATCAGATACATAGCGAGTCTTGCAAATGAACGAGGTGCGAAGTTCGATAGATCATATTTCTATCAGCTTATATGTGATGCCGGGGAAGGCCAGCGTTTCTTTACTTCGATAAGATTTGATGAGATAGATATAGATGCGCTGAGCGGGGCGGAGAGAGCCGAGGTATATGAGAAGGCTTCCGATGAAGCTGTGGCCATTGTTGCGGGGGCCGTTCCCACAGATGAGACAAATGATATGACAGGCGCATACTGGCAGGAGGACGATGCTATGGAGACGGGAGTAGTGGACAGTGTCGTGAATGGAGAGACTACCGTGTCATATGAAATCCCTGAAAATTACAGCCTTCAGAATGAGGGTTTGTCAGGTAAGACATACTATTCAGACAGTGATAAGCTCACGGTCGTGACATCGATCGTACCGTATAGCTGGATGACAGCATCTGATATGGCAGATAGAAAGACAAGGGCCGGAATATCAAAGGTGACAGAGGAAGGTCAGTGTGAGGTAAATGGTGTGACATTTTATTACTACACATATTCAACCTTATATATAAAGGACGGCAAGAGAAATATCACATACTATTTTAATGCATATGCTGATCTGAAGGATGGGAACATATATACAGTCAGCGGATTTGCCGATGATAATCCGGATGCCATGGACAGAGGCACTTATTATAGTTTCATGAACATTACGGAGAAATAAACACTATAGATTACAAAAAAGTGACGAAAACACCTATGATTTCGGTTTGCTACCCATAGTTGCCCCGTTGCAACCGATTACGGCTTGATAAAATATAGTGACATTCTTAATAATAAAGCCACTAGGTTTTAAGGAGGATTATTATATGAGGAACAAGAAAATGCTGATCGCAGGACTTATCACGGTGGTGATGGGAATTTCTATAGTGGGATGTGGAAATGATGGTAAATCCACCAGAGAGACGGAGTCAACAGAGCAGGTAACCGAAATGGAAATGGCAACGGAGGAGGAATCTGAGGCTGAGGATATAGGTGATACTGAATCTGATGGTTCATATGCAGATGAAACCGATTACAGTGATGACAGTGAGGAATCCACAGAATTTACGATGCCTGTATATGAGGATTTCACATTGGCATCGGGACTCAGCGAGAATTACGCAGATCTTGACAATAGGTCATTTGTATATAATGGAAAGAAATTCACTTTAGGTGAGTCCACCTTGAAGGATCTTATAGACGGCGGTATACCATTTGAGCAGAATTCACTCAATAACAGTGGCAACAATGTAAATAAAAATTACGAAACTGACAGATACACAGCAGACATAAATGACTACGTAACGATGCAGTTTATGTTTGGCAACTTTACTGACAGTGAGCAGAAGGCGGAGGATTGCGTTCTATCATATGTAAGGTATTCACACCTTTTTGTGCCAAACCCGGATTATGATGCCAGCATGAATGCAGAGATCAGTGAGATGATGCTTGACGGTGCAAAGCAGGTGAACTTCTCATTCCCTACAACTATCACCAAGGATCAGTTGCTTGAAAAGTGCAGCGAGAATGCAGAAGTAGATGGCAAGATAGTCAAGTACAGTGTAGATTCTGAGGTTTATATGGGAAGCAGCGGCTATACATTTGAATTTGACGATACAACAGGACAGCTCAAAGAGGTCAGAATAAGCTGGCTTCCGTAACTAAAAAGTAATCAGAATAAGGGCCAGAAGAAAAGCCGGATATCTCTATAAAATAGGGATACCCGGCTTTTGTGAGTTGTTTTTATTTACATGTCGTCGTGTCCGTCATCGAATTCGCTATCTTCATGGTCAATGAATTCGCGGCTTGTGACTTTCTTGCGATTTCTTTCATTTTCAACCATCTCGGATAAAAGCTCTTTAACATCCTTGGACTTCTTGATGTTCTTAATCTCAAAATCTCCGAGCGTTTTGTCTGCTGAACAGCACTTGATGGTTCCGAGACCGAAGATTCTCTGACCGAGTGTACGCTTAAGTGAGATATCCATGATCCTGTAGAGGCGAACCTCATCCTCCTTGGTGCTTAAGAATCCGGTGCTTATAAATAGTCTGTCATCGGACAGGCTGTATTTGGTGAATGACCAAGGCAGTCCGAATAAAGTCCGTTTTCTGTCTTTCCATACGATATTTGGCATACGTAACCCTCCCTGATATTTTTTTTGATGTTATCACGGCTTGGCGCATTTGTAAACCAAATGTGTGTTGTGCACGGCAGAGTTTATAGGGTGGTAAGCAGTATGCAGTTAACAGAAAAGCATTCAACTGGATTGTTGTAGAGCAGTTTTCTCGATGGACACAGCCAGAGTATATACTGGAGGCAACTAATCCTTTTTGTTGTGTGCGGGCGCTTGCAGGTGATATAATTGGCACAAGTGAACGTTTGATATAATACAAATTATAAGATCATGAGGACATAGAATGGATAAGACACAACGTATACATGCGCAGGCAGATTCTGATATGAGTGCACATGGCAGCTCAAAAGATAAAAAGGCAGAGAACACAAAAGAAAATAAAAAAACACAAAAAAAACATTCGTTCCATTCGAATATAAAGGTGCGGACTTTTTTGGTAGCTGTACTGACGTTTATAGTGGTTAACGCTGTAGTACATCTTCAGCTCCTGAACACGGAGAATCAGGAGAAACTCAAGGCGACTTATACAGCAGAGTCTACCATAAGGCGTCTAGGTTCGCAGATAGACAAGTATCTGTCCAAGACTGATATGCTAAAGAGTATGATAGAGTCGGGATATGATATAAAAGAAGAAGAATTTAACAGACTGGGCGATTTTCTGTTGGATGATGATGATGTCATTGGTGCAGTGGAACTGGCAAAGGATGGGGTTGTGAATATGGTGTACCCGATGGCAGGAAATGAGGCTGCGATTGGACTTGATATGCTGAACAATCCTAGAAGAAGCAGGGAAGCAAGGCTGGCCAGGGAAAGCGGCAATTATACCATTGCGGGGCCATTCGAACTTGCGCAGGGCGGCGTGGGAGCGCTGCTGTTTGATCCGATATATGTGACAGGTGATCAGAAGGACAAGGAATTCTGGGGATTTGCCATTCTTATTGTGAATTGGGACAGATTTATAGATGAGACAGAGATATCGAAGCTGGAGGATGCCGGCTATCACTATCAGGTGTGGAGGAAGCTGGACGAAGAGGGGCAGAGGACGATGATAGCCAGCTGCCAGGATGAATCGCTGAAGAATGACATCGAGGTAGACTGTGATGTTCCAAATGATACATGGTATTTTGATATTGTTCCGGTAAAAGGCTGGGTATCCGGGAACCAGCTGCTGCTCGGAAATGTACTTTGCTTAGTCGTTGCATTGCTCATAGGGTTGGTGTACTGGCAGTTCGCCATAAGACACAGGAAAGAACAGTCATATATGGCAGAAATAGAGAAGACAGCGGAGAATGCCAGACTTGCAAATGAGGCAAAAACCAGGTTTTTGTTCAATATGAGTCACGATATAAGAACCCCGATGAATGCCATCATAGGATTTGCACAGCTGCTCAAGGATCATGCGGATGATAAGGATAAGGTGAATGAATATACATCCAAGATAAGCGCATCGGGATCTGTTCTGTTGTCGATCATCAATCAGGTGTTGGAGATGGCACGTATAGAGAGCGGAGAAGCGGAACTGAATGAAGAAGTGGGGAATCTGCGGGAACTCACAGAGTCTATCAAGGCGGTATTTGAACCGGAGATCAGCAGGAAAAAGCTGTCCTGCGATTATCTTGTCAAGGTTACTGAAGAGTTTGTAAGTTATGATGAGACGAAGGTTCGTGAGATTTTACTCAATATAATTGGAAACTCGGTGAAGTACACTCCGGATGGAGGCAACATATCGGTGAGGGTTGAACAAATATCTAAGGGAGATCAGGGCAGTGCATCGTACAGATTTACGGTAGCGGACACGGGAATCGGCATGAGCGAAGAGTATCTGCCTCATATATTTGAAGAGTTTACCAGAGAGAGAACAAGCACAGAGACGAGAGTGGAGGGTACAGGACTTGGACTTCCAATCGTGAAGTCGCTTGTAGATATGATGGGAGGCAGCATAGATGTGCAGAGTAAAGTGGGAGTTGGAACTACCACAACAATCGTGCTGACGTTTGCGGTGGCAACCAACACCGAAGTGCTCACGAGCATGGATCAGAGCTGGGAGAACATAGCGGACAGGCTTTGCGGCATGAGGATTCTGATGGCGGAGGACAATGATCTCAACGCCGAACTTGCGGTTACGCTACTTGGAGAAAGGGGGATTCTGGTTGATCGTGCGGTTGATGGAGTCCAGTGTATTGAGATGCTCAGAAGCAGACCTTCCGATTATTATATTGCAGTGCTTATGGATATACAGATGCCAAACATGGATGGATATCAGGCGACAGAGATAATCAGAGGCCTGGGAGATGCCCGGGCGAAGATCCCAGTCATTGCCATGACTGCAAATGCATTTGACGAGGACAAGAAGAAGGCATTTTCTGCAGGGATGAATGGACACGTCGTAAAGCCTGTGGATTTGGAACGCATATTCACTGTACTCGGAGATGTATTGGAAGTTGGCAAAGAAATTAAAAATTAAACTACAGGTTTACTTTTAACTAGTAGTTTATATGTGTTATATTAGATGAAGATTCCTTTTAAAACTCAATAAAGGTGTCATGAAAGATTTCAACGGCATTCTGACCGGAGAAATATTTATATTAGCAAAACATATTTACATATCATACCCTGCTATAGGCATATTAGGTTGGAAAAATTGGTGGAACCTAGTTTATAGCACATTTAAATTTCATATTTAACAGGGAGGTATAATTATGGCACAGATGGAATTTCCAGTTATTGATCTTCAGGCTACAGGCAGGAGGATCAAGGAAGTGAGAGAGAAGAAAGGGATCACAGTAAAGACATTGCAGATGTTCTTGGGATTCAACGAACCCGTGTCGATCTACAAATGGCAGCGAGGCGAATGCCTGCCGACATTCGACAACATGTACGCAATGGCCTGCCTCTTCGGGGTAGGAATTGACGACCTTCTGGTGGGAAACCGCCAGGAGGTTGTTTTTTTGCACTTTCGTCTCTGGGGACGGAGGGGACAGGTACCACCGTCCCCATTAAATATTTGATTAATGGTGGTAGTGTGTTACAATTATGTTTATGTGTAAGTACAGATTTGAGCTGATCTGGGACCGGGATAATGTACGTGAAATGGGGGGATGCGGTATGAAGAATGTAAGCAAGAGGCAGTATATACTGACGCTGATAGTGAGTTTTGTGGCGATTGTGGTACTGTCGTTATGTACGATTATGACATTTTATAGGAAGTCAGTGAATGATACTCTGGCTTTGGCGGCAGAGACTGTTAAGCAGGAGCAGGAATATATGAATTCGTATCTGAATCGAGCTGTGGATGCGGTGGAAGTTACGAAGATCACTGTGGAGCATATGATGAGAGAAGGCCAGTCGGGGCAGGATATACAGAACTTTCTCACGAATGAATCAGCTTATTATCTCCAGGATATAGATGCGGCGTTCACAGGTGTATATGGCTTTATAAACGGCGAATATCTTGATGGCACAGACTGGGTTCCCAACGATGATTATGTTCCTCGGGAGCGGGCATGGTACAAGGCAGCAGTGGCGGCAGACGGCCAGCCAACCCTGGGCCAGCCGTACATCGATGCGCAGACAGGTGATATTCTGATGTCAGTCAGCCAGTTACTCTATGATGGTGTGAGCGTAATATCTCTGGATGTAACTCTGGATCAAATACAGGATGAGACGGAAAAAATCAAATTAAATGGTCAGGGATATGCATTCGTCTGCGACAAGTCAGGCTTGGTGATAACCCATTCAGACAAGAAAGATGTAGGACAGGACTATACTCAGGGTGAAATGTCTGTACTCATGAAGGGCATAACGGACAATGACGGCGAACCATTTCAAGCGGTTGTTGATGACAAGAAGGTGACGGTTTTCAGCTGTTCCATAGTTGATGAATGGTATGTGGTCATGGTCATCACAAATGAGAAGCTGTACCACGGAATAAGAAACCTGATAGGCTACGATATAGGCGTTGGAATAGTTTTATATATAATTATAGTGTTCTTCTGTACCAGATCCAAGAATAGTACGGATGCAATCATGAGCAAGCTCGATGAGACAAATAACGAACTCACAGACCTGAATAATATGGTCATGCAGGCATTTGCCAAGACGATAGATGCAAAGGACAAATACACAAAAGGCCACTCCGTGCGTGTTGCCAGATACAGTCGTGAGCTGGTGAAGCGGATGGGCGGAACAATCAGGGAGCAGGACGAGATATATCAGATAGCACTGCTTCATGATATGGGCAAGATACGTATTCCTGACAACATAATCAACAAGCCGGGAAGACTTACGGATGAAGAATTCTCCATGATAAAGCTACACTGTGTAAATGGATACCATATTCTCAAGAATATAAATGCATTTCCGGAACTGGCGGTGGGCGCAAAGTATCACCACGAGAGGTACGATGGAACAGGATATCCAAGTGGGCTGAAGGGAGAAAATATACCAAGGTGTGCAAGGATCATAGCGGTGGCGGACAGCTATGATGCCATGACATCCAACCGAAGCTACAGATACGCCCTGCCACAGAAGATAGTGCGCGATGAGATGGAGAAGGGCAAGGGCAGTCAGTTTGATCCGGATATTGCAGAAGTCATGCTCAGTATGATTGATGAGGATGAAGACTACCACATGAGACAGGTCGAGAAGATGGTCAGCAATATCCTCGTTGTAGATGACGAGAAGATAAATATCAGACTTATAGAGAATATCTGCAAAAACGAGCCTCTCTACAAGGTCATTGCGGCTGAGAGCGGAAAGCAGGCCATAGACATAGTGGGAAATCAGCAGATAGACCTGGTATTGCTCGATATCGAGATGCCAGACATGGATGGATTCCAGACGCTGGAAGAGATACGAAAGATCACAGACGTACCAGTCATATTCGTAACAGCTTATAAGGATTATAAGCTGATAGAGAGAGCGAGACAGATGGGGGTTGAGGATTATATTACGAAGCCGTTCCTTCCAATAGTTTTCCTTGAGACCTTGTACGGAGTTATCGGTTAAATACAGATGGGGGGACACTTTGGGGAAGATAGTAAATGAGAAATCAGATAAAAAAAGTTCAAAGGCTGTACCTTGGAAGAAGATGCGCAACAATGATACGGACATGCAGCTGCTTCTATTTAATATAATTACAGGTGGAGGCGCCGTTGGCGGGATCATCAGCTTTATAGCGAGCCTGATCATCAAAACTCCACTTATACAAGATGTTGCCATATTGACCGCGTTGGCTGTGCTCGGCATATGCATTTACCTTGCAAATGCAAAAAAGATGGTGAGACAGAGTGCTATAGTGATCGTTTTTGTTATAACTTTGATGGCATTTCCGATGATGTTCTTCACCTCGGGCGGAGCGTACAGCGGTATGGGTTTCTGGTTTGGCTTAGGCATGATATTCTCATTCCTTCTGATAGATGGCATGTTTTGCTATGTCATGCTGGCCGTCCAGATCATAATGGTGCTTGCATGTTACATAGTCTCGTATAAATACCCAGAACTGGTGATCCCATTGGCAAATGAGAGAAGTGTGTATGTGGACATGCTTCAGAGCCTCATAATATTCGGCATAGTTATCGGATCCATAGTGAGATTCCAGAATGCCGTATACAAGTGTAAACTAGAGGAGATAGAGCAGATAAATGAGGAGCTTACCAGGGCGAAGGATGATGCTGATGTGGCGAACCATGCCAAATCCGAGTTCCTTGCGCATATGTCCCATGAGATCAGGACTCCGCTAAATACCATAGTGGGGATGAATGAGATAATAATGAGAGAGACACACGAGGAACAAACCATGAAATGTGCCAGGGATATACAGAGCTCAAGTGATATCCTGGTAGATCTGGTGAGGGACGTGCTGGATTTCTCCAAGATAGAATCGGGCAGGATGGAGATAGTCAATGAGGAATATCATTTCAGCCAGCTGCTCAGCAATGTGTTGTCCGTTATGGAGTCCAGAGCAAGACAGAAGAATCTGGAGCTTGATGCCGAGGTTCAGGAGACTTTGTACAATGATCTGAAAGGCGATTCCGCCAGAATATGCCGGATCCTGATAAATCTTATTGGAAATGCTGTGAAGTATACGAAGAAAGGTTCGATCAGAGTGACCGTCCATATGGAGGATCATGATGCAGATCCCCATAATGTGGAACTGGTCATGGCTGTTCGTGATACTGGAATCGGAATAAAAGAGGAAGATCAGGAGAGACTTTTCAAAGATTTTGAGCGGCTTGATCTGTCGAATAACCGATCTATAGAGGGGACAGGACTTGGGCTGGCCATCACATATCACCTCGTGGAAATGATGGGTGGAAGTATAACCTGCCATAGTAAATATGGACATGGAACTACATTTGTGGTAAAAATCAGCCAGGAGCGTCTGTCCGATGAGAGAATAGGCGATTTTAAGGACAGGCACAGACAGTATATGAAGGAGAGAAAGACGTATAAGAGCAAATTGTGTGCCCCGGATGTCAGTGTACTTGTTGTGGATGACAATGTCATGAATCTGAAAGTCGTCAAGATGATGCTTAAGCCTACACGTATGAAGGTTTCGACCTGTGCCAGCGGTGCCGAGTGTCTGGAGTTTATAAAAAAGTACAGGTATGATATCATCCTTATGGATCACATGATGCCTGAGATGGATGGCATGGAGACATTTCGCCGTGCTATGCTCATGCGCGACAGCCGGTGTGGCAGGAGTACATATATAGTCATGACTGCAAATGCTGTCATGGGTGCAAGAGAGATGTATCTGGCGGAAGGATTTAAGGATTATATCAGCAAGCCGGTGCAGCCGGAGGTGCTGGAAGATATCCTGATGAGATATATACCTGAGGATAAGCTGGTAGATCTGGCGGTATGTGATGAAACTCGGGAAAGCCCAACAATGGGTGCCGGAACCGTAGACGAAAAAACAGATGTTATGGGAAAACAGAATAAAGCTATGGAAGAGACTTGCGCGGTAGAAAAATGTGAAAATATGACTCGAGATGGGTTTCCAAAACAGGATTCAGACATATCTTGTAAAGAAGTTCACATTGACCACGAGAAAAGTCTTACATACTGCGGGGGCAGTGAAGACTTTTTGAAAGAAATCATATCAATGTATGCAGCTGACGACAAGCGCGCAGAGATACAGAAGGCTTATGATGAAAAAGATTGGGATAGCTACAGGATACTGATACATACGGTAAAAAGTACATCCAGAACGATCGGAGCCATGGAGCTGGGCGATGAGGCGCAGAAGCTGGAGAATGCGGTTAAAGAACTTGATGTGGATATGATCTGCAAGATGCATGAGAGTGTGATGGCTTCTTACTCGGCTGTACTTGACTGGTGCCGTGTGACAACCGCTCAGTAGGCTCGATGTTTTAAAAAGCCGATAGAATGTAGAACATAGTGCACATATGCAATATTGCAATATGCACAAAAACAGATTACTAATACATGAATACTTGACATTTTCCCATATAATAATACGTCATTATGATATACAATATTGTATTATTTGAAAAATGGGGGAGACTAGGCAATTGTTAAGCAGACAGATCCGGCATCCATACATGAGAATGATGTCATATCATTTTATTCCTCGGATTCGGCTCTTTCTGGTGCGGTAAATACACATAGAGTTGTCTCGATAGAGACGGATGGTAATAATTACAGGTATATTACAAAGGGCGATGCCAATAATGTGGTGGATCGTTACGATGTGGACTCAAGAGATCTGCTTGGCAAAGTGGTGTGGTCATCGCTCATACTTGGCAAGATAGTGAGGTTTGTGTCCAACCCACTTATATTTGTACCCATAATTCTTGTTCCGCTTGCCATTATACTCATAGCCAACCTAGTAAAGACTGTATCCTATGCAAGAAAGATAGCAAAGGATGAGGAGGAAGCAGCCGTAAAAGAGGCAATCCAGTATATACGGGAGAAGAATCTCAGAGAAACAGGTGACACGACAGAATCCAATGAGAATTCAGAGAGAAAGTCGGAATAGCGGGTCTATAGAAAAAAGCACACAAGATTTTGAGATCTTGTGTGCTTTTTTGATATTCGCAAAGAAAAGTGAAAATGTTCCATTCCTTTGCGAGTAAAAGCTGCTGAAGCAAGTCCTGGTATGTGTCGATAGTCAAAAATTACAGCGAATTCACCCTGCCCATGAACAGGATCATGCCAGTGCTCTGATCTTCAATCACATACACAAATGGCTTGTCCACAATAAAGTTATATGTTTCCTCACTTGGCATCATTGCTGTTTCCTTGATCATGATGTCTGTCTCTGCTGCGGCCTTGGTTCCGTTCTCGTCCACGATCACCTTTGCTTTGTGGTTGACTGATGAAACGGCTATGCCATCGGCGATCTTGGAGAAGTCAGCACTCTCCGAATATGCCGACTGGATTCCCATGTTTTTCAGAATGTCGTCAAGACCGTCGATACTCTGCTCATCTGTGAATTTTGGGAGCTGGAGTGTATCGATCTCTACGTTGTTGGCATTATCCAGAGAGTCGATGAGCTTCTGTTTTTCTTCGTTGCTTAGTTTGTCAAAGAGTTCATTTATGTCTCCGTCATCGGCGGTTGGCATGAACACCTTCATGACAACATTGTCGCCGTCGTATGGAAGAGTGATTCCTTTGATCTCACCGTTGTCCATGTATGTGAAGTGCTCACCGTAGAGATGCATCATATCAACAACGCTTTCCTTGTCGGTTCCGTAGAAGCTGCTCTGAAAAGTTTTATCCTCGGTAAAAGGAGTATCCCATTTCCCCTCGAAATAAACTGCGTTTATGAGCATCATCACGGTTCCACCAGGAATCTCCTTTAAGATTTCAGGGATCATCTTGTTAGTGTTTGTGCTGACCCAATTGTTGACATTCTGTACAACTTTGTCCGGCTGACCGTTGAAGTCTGCTTCATACACCTCACCTGAGTAGTAATCTTTGGCAGGTGTAAGGAAATCCTTTTCTATGTCAGCTGACCAGGATGTATCCTTGTTCATCCATACTGAATTTGCTGTGTTGACAAATGTATTCTGTGACCAGTTCTTTGACAGATATGCCTTCATCTCATCATTCCACTCATCAAGGTCTGTTATGCCGAGAGCATTCTCGAGCTCTTTTTTGGTTGCGCCGTCTGCACCTACATCCAGCATGGACATTGCACTTGCAATGCTGTAAGGCGAGTAAAATATGTTCTTATCAGCAGGAAGAGCAGAATACATATTCATAGAGAATTCATTGATTCCGTTCTTTAGCTGGTCAAATGATGTTATATCCGTTTTGACCGAAGTCACAGAGATGTTGTCAGTGAGTGAAGTGACTGACGAATCAGGTTTTGTGTGACCAGGATTATTCCCCGGTGTATTTGTGCCGCAGCCGGCAAGACCTGCACACATACAGGCGCTGAGTAGTAAAGCTGTCATTCGTTTTTTCATAGTTGAAACCTCCTTATTGTAAAGCCCATCGTATCGTCCCGATGATTTATTGTAACTGGTATATCGTTAACTCTCAATATATATACGAGTAGCAAGAGCTTTTTTGTGGACTTTTTCAACAAATTTTTATATGAGAGGTTTTTATATGAGATTCGTGAGATAGTGAACAATGAACTTGGAAAATGCACGGATTAGATATATATTAATCATAAAGGTTCAATCAGCTTTTAGAATCAGTTTTCATAAGGAGGCAATACGATGGCGCTTATAAAAGGAATACATCATGTGGCACTTAAGTGCTGCTGCAGCGAAGAGTATAAGAATGTAGCAGAGTTTTATGGTGATATATTGGGACTTTCAGTTGCGAGAAAATGGGATGGCGGGATCATGTTTGACACTGGAGATGGCATCATCGAGGTGTTTGAGGATGGTGAGTCACCGCTTCCGCAGGGAAATATAAGACATTTTGCATTTGCTGCAGAGGATGTGGATGCCTGTGTTTCGGCAGTGAGAAAGGCAGGATATGAGGTGTTTGTGGAGCCAAAGGACATAGAGATCCAGTCGGATCCAAGGTTTCCGGCAAGGATCGCGTTCTGTCATGGACCGCTTGGCGAGGAGATAGAATTTTTCTGTGAGAAATGATGAAGAGTTGTAGAGACTTTCTGTTATAGAATTACATGGAGATGATAGGGTTGACAAAGGAAGAATGGTACGCCCGGCTTTTTGAGCGTCTGGGAAGGTCGAAATTTCGCAGTGGATTTCATTTGACACAGAAAGATATCGACTATATACATGAAAAGGGGCTGGATACCATAAGACAGCATGCACGGGATTTCATAGCGCAGAGGGAAGCTCCGGCATTCATACCAAATGACGGAAAGCAGACTCCCATGCGTGGACACCCGGTGTTTGTGGCACAGCATGCGACGGCTACATGCTGCCGGGAATGCATACGTAAGTGGCATACATTTGCCCCGGGAGTGGAGCTTGGCCCAAGACAGCAGGAGTATCTGGTGGATGTTATCATGACCTGGATAGAGAGGGAGCTTGAAGCAGCTGGGGATAAAGGTCGATCCGGGGATAAAATAATTTTATACCAGCGGTGTAATGACAAATAATTATATTTGTGGTAGAGTACAGTTTAGGTGGTCAAATAAAAGAAGAAAATCAGGACACACCAATAAAAAATGACTTATGAAAAGGAACCCGGAAGGGATAGTCAGGAAAGGAAAGAATCATGTCAAGTATAGTTTTCGCTAAATACATAACCCGAGAGTTTAATAGTGATGTGGCAGGGAATACTTTACATACAGATGATAAGCTGCGTGAACATATGTACTCATATGGTGCAGGGCGAGAGCGTACGGAACATGATCATACAAATATGCTGACCTGAATGATCTGAGCAAATACATAACAGATCAAATAGGTTTCGATAGACTGAGATCAGCCAGATCTATCAGCATTTATAGATTGGAATCATGATGTACAAAAAAACGTCCATCTATGTGAGTATTATATAAGTATTCATGTAGATGGGCGTTTTTGTGTTTTTGAACTCGTCTTTGTGAAGAAGAAATCTGCCAGAACTAAGAGATAAAAGAAAGGGAGAGACATGGCAGAGATTGTATGTGTCAGATCGTTAGGAGCGCCAGGGGATGCGCTCTGCGCGGTCCACAATTGTAGCAATGCAGATGAGATGAGAATTTTAGGAGGGAAGTATTATGTGTAATGTACCAACAATTGACATGACAGGAACAGGCAGAAATATTGTGAAGCTTAGACAGAATGCAGGTCTTTCTGTAAAGGATCTGCAGGATATATTTGGATTTGCCACTCCAAATGCGATATACAAGTGGCAGAAAGGTATGGCTATGCCAACCGTAGATAACCTGATCATTCTGGCCACCATCTTTGGAGTAACAGTGGATGATATCATTGCAGTAAACATCTGCTCGACAGTTGGAATCAGTGCGTAGCATAAAAATTTACATATTTATGTATATAAAGGCGGACAGCGGTAACTACGTTGCCCGCCTCTTTTATATTCTGTATGGGGTCAGGCACCTCCGTCCCCATAAGGGGTGAAAATTGGGGGTTGACTTAGAGTGAACTCCAAGTGATATATTCAATGTAACATATAGGTATTGTGTGAGTGCATATAGCTATAAATAGAAAGGTTTTCTTGAAATTAGGAAAGAGGTGGCAATATGACTATCAAAGAGGTAAGTGAAAAGTTTGATATCACCGCTGATACGCTCAGGTATTACGAGAGGGTCGGGCTTATCCCTCCTGTAGCGAGAAATGCCAGTGGCAACAGGGATTATCAGGAAAAGGATGTCGATTGGGTTGAACACACTGTATGTATGAGAAATGCTGGTGTTCCGATAGAGGCGCTTATTGAATATGTAAAACTGTTCCAGATGGGAGATGCTACATTTGGCGCGAGGCTGGATCTCCTTAAGGAGCAGTATGAGAAGCTTGAGGAGCAGAGAAAACAGATCGAAGCCACCATGGATAGATTACATTACAAGATATCCAAATATGAGGAGGCCGTGAAGACCGGCAAGCTTGTATGGGACGGGAAAATTACCGATGGCGAATGCACCATGTAAAAACAGGAGGATAAATAAAAATGTATATTGAAAATATTAATGGACCACAGGATGTAAAGAAACTGACAGTAGACGAGATGAGAACACTTGCAGACGAGATGAGACATGCACTTCTCATCAGAGCCAGCAAGCACGGCGGACATTTTGGACCGAACTTTGGTATGGTGGAGGCAACCATAGCACTTCACTATGTATTTGAATCACCAAAGGATAAGATTGTGTATGACGTGTCCCACCAGAGCTATCCTCATAAGATGCTCACAGGAAGAAAGGATGCATACCTCTATGAGGAGCACTATGATGATGTGACTGGTTACAGCAACCCGCATGAGAGCGAGCACGACTTCTTCACGGTTGGACATACCTCAACATCCATCAGTCTGGCTGCAGGTCTTGCAAAGGCAAGGGACCTTCAGGGCGCAGAGGGAAATGTGATAGCGGTGATAGGTGATGGCTCCCTGTCAGGAGGAGAGGCCCTTGAAGGACTTGATTACGCTAAAGAGCTGGATGGCAACCTCATCATAGTTGTAAATGACAACGATATGTCCATAGCCGAGAACCACGGAGGACTCTATACAAATCTCAGATTACTCAGAGACACTAATGGAACAGCAGAGTGCAATCTGTTCCGCGCCATGGGACTTGATTATTATTACGTGCATGAAGGCAATGATGTGGCAGCCCTCATAGACACATTCCAGAAGGTAAAAGATTCAAAGAAGCCTGTTGTGGTCCACATCAGAACCCTCAAGGGAAAGGGTTATGCCCCAGCTGAGGAGCACAAGGAGCAGTGGCACTACAGCGGACCATTTGACATAGAGACAGGAAGATCGTTATTTGAAGGTGACGAGGAGGACTACTCAAGCGTGTCCTGTGATTACCTGCTTGACAAGATGAAGAAGGATCCAAAGGTCGTTGCCATCACAGCGGGAACACCGACAGTTATAGGATTTACAGAGGATAAGAGACGTGAGGCCGGAAAGCAGTTTGTCGACGTGGGAATCGCAGAGGAGACAGCGGTGGCACTTGCGTCGGGAATTGCAGCAGGCGGCGGAAAACCAGTGTTCGGTGTGTACAGCTCATTTGTGCAGAGAACATTTGACCAGATATCTCAGGATCTCTGTATCAACAACAATGCAGCCACTATAGTGACATTTGCAGGATCTGTATATGGAATGAATGATGTGACACATCTGGGATTTCAGGATATCCCTATGCTTTCAAATATCCCGAATCTTGTATATCTTGCTCCGACAACAAAGGAAGAGTATATTGCTATGCTTGACTGGAGCATAGAGCAGAATGAGCATCCTGTGGCCATCAAGCTCCCAGGCGGTGCAATGGTAAGTGGAAGCCCTGTGACGAAGAACTTTGGAGATCTGAATAAATATGAGGTGACACAGAAGGGAAGTAAGGTTGCCCTACTCGGCCTTGGAACCTTCTACAGTCTGGCAAATGCTGCAGCAGACGAGATGAAGAGCGAGCTTGGTATAGATGCCACTGTCATCAATCCTTACTATATCACAGGTCTCGATGAGGAACTTCTTGAAAGCCTCAAGGCAGACCACTCAGTTGTCGTCACCATCGAGGATGGTATACTGGACGGCGGATTCGGTGAGAAGATTGCAAGATTCTATGGCGATTCAGATATGAAGGTGCTGAATTATGGTCTTAAGAAGGAATTCCTTGACAGGTACGATGTCGAAGAGGTTCTTAAGGATAATCGTCTTGATGCAGAGATGATCGCGGAGGACGTTAAGGGACTTTTGTAAAGTGTATGATTATCTATGATATATATGTTTGTGTGAATAATTTATTAGTAGAAATATAGAACAGACATAAAATGTCCCATATAATTCTGAAATTTTTTATTTCCAGAAATTATATGGGGTATTTTATTCGAGTGTCTGATCATGATATGATGCCAAGTTCTGTCAGAATGGATATAGCACCTTCGGCGGTGTCTTTGTCAAAGCCGAGGGCTTCAAGGCCTTCAGCGTTTGCTATACTCTGCACTGTTTTTTCAAAGAATGAGCGCCTTAATGCAATCTTAATACAGCACACCGGATCATTACACCGTTTTTTTATATTTCATAATATACTCTTTGTAAACAAACAAAAACAGGAGAAGTATATATGCCTGAAATTACACATAGAAAAAAGCGACTGTCATCCTTTAAACTGATCGTTTTGGGCTTTGCCGGGGTTATTTTGCTCGGAGCACTGATATTGATGCTGCCGTTTTCATCGACTGCCGGAGTTGTTACGCCGTTTCACGAGGCGCTGTTCACATCGACCTCCGCCGTTTGCGTTACGGGGCTGGTTGTGCAGGATACGGGCAGTTATTGGTCCGCTTTCGGGCAGACGGTAATACTGCTGCTGATTCAGATAGGCGGGCTTGGTGTTGTGACAGTTGCGGCATTTTTCGCTATGCTGTCCGGCAGAAAAATATCGCTGATGCAGCGCAGTACCATGCAGGATGCCATCTCTGCCCCGAAGGTCGGCGGGATCGTCCGCCTGACCCGCTTTATTGTACGGGGAACTTTTTTGATCGAGCTTATCGGAATGATCGTCATGCTGCCGACATTTTGCGGAAACTTCGGTATTAAGGGAATTTGGATGGCGGCATTTCATTCGATTTCCGCCTTTTGCAACGCCGGCTTTGACATACTTGGCACCGCAGAAAACAAATACCCGTCTCTTACGGGATACATCGGAGAGCCTACAATAAACATTGCAATTATGCTTTTAATTATTGTGGGCGGTATTGGATTTTTGACCTGGGACGATATTTACACAAACAAGTGGCATTTCAAAAAAATACCGTATGCAAAGTAAGGTCATATTGGTAACAACGGCAATCCTCATTATCGCTCCCGCAGTATTCTTTTTCTTCTGCGATTTTACGGGGCTGCCGCTCGCCGAAAGGATTCTTGCGTCGCTTTTTCAGTCTGTCACACCGAGAACCGCCGGTTTCAATACTGCTGATCTTCCCGCTATGACCGGTTCTTCCAAGGCAATTATGACCCTGCTGATGCTCGTCGGCGGCTCGCCCGGCTCCACGGCAGGCGGTATGAAAACGACTACGCTTGCCGTTCTGATTCTGAGTGCATTTTCCGTCTGTCGCAAAAAAGGACGATGCCGAAGTCTGTGGCAGGCGCATTGACGGTTCGGCAGTGAAAAACGCCGCAACCGTTGCCGTAATGTATTTCCTGCTGTTTTTTGTCGGCGGCATTGTTATCAGCACGGCAGAAGGTCTGCCGCTTAGCACCTGCCTTTACGAAACGGCGTCCGCTGTCGGAACGGTCGGGCTTACCCTTGGAATCACACCGCAGCTCGGTGTTCTTTCTCAGCTTATTTTGATCGTCTTGATGTATCTCGGCAGAGTCGGCGGACTTACCCTGATTTACGCGGCGATTTCCAACAAAAATCAGAGCGGAGCAAAGCTGCCGCTCGAAAAAATCACAGTCGGATAAAGGAGTTACTATATTATGAAAAACATATTGTTAATAGGTCTCGGCAGATTCGGTAGGCATATTGCTTTGCAGCTGAATAAGCTCGGACACGAGGTAATGGCGGTAGACAGCAACGAAGAAAGAGTCAATGAGATTCTGCCGATCGTCACCAACGCGCAGATCGGCGACAGCACAAACACGGAGTTTTTAAAGTCGCTCGGCATCGGAAACTTTGATGTGTGCATCGTCACCATCGGCGGAAATTTTCAAAACTCGCTGGAAACCACTTCTTTGCTGAAAGAACTCGGCGCAAAATTAGTTGTGTCCCGCGCCGAGCGTGATGTGCAGGAAAAATTTCTTCTGCGCAACGGAGCGGACGAGGTCGTTTACCCGGAAAAACAGGTAGCAAATTGGGCTGCTATTCGGTACACCGCCGATCATATTCGGGATTACATTGAGGTTGATGATGCTCATGCCATTTTTGAAGTAGAGGTGCCGGAGGAATGGATCGGCAAAACCGTCGGAGAACTGGATATCCGCAGAAAATACAGCATCAATATTATGGCAACCAAGGAGAACGGAAAAATCAATATGGCAGTTTCACCGGAAACCGTTTTTACGGACAAGATCACTCTTTTGGTTCTCGGTGCTTACAAAGAACTGCAAAAGTGTTTTCGCATTTAACAGAGGTGAATGAGGATGGCTGAGCTATTGCTGATTGTCAGTCTGCTTGCCGTATTTGTTTTCGGATTTTATATCATGTGCAGGCTGGATCGATTTCTTGGAGAAAACAGAAAAGCACTGTTAAAGGAAAACGAATCCCGTGAGCCTTCCGAAATTCTGTTGCCGCAGGGACTGTCCGAAAGTGAAATATTATGTGCGATCCGCCGTTTTCGTGAAACGCACAGAAATGTCGATATTATTCTTTCCGATGGGCAGAAGAATGATTTTTAGGTTGCGGTAGATTTTTTTTACAGTTTTACTGTATAATAATAAAATAAAAAGGGCGGTGAAACCGATGAAAGTACAAACCGAACAGTCAAAATTCGATACAGACGAGCATATTCTTGTCTGCCTATCTTCTTCGCCGTCCAATGCAAGGATCATACACACCGCCGCAAAGATGGCTAAGGTCCTTCATGCAAGATTTACCGCCATCTATGTGCAGACGGATACGGTCATAAATGATGAGGATCAGTCCCGACTTTCGCAGAACATACAGCTCGCACAAAGGCTCGGCGCCGAGATCGTTATGACGCACGGCGAGGATGTACCGCTGCAGATCTCGGAATATGTCCGACTTTCCGATGTCACAAAAATCGTGATCGGGCAAAGCAGTGCCAGACGCAGAGGGTTGTTCGGAAGACCGACTCTCACCGAAAAGCTGATCGCCTCCGCCCCTGATGTTGACATTCATATTATTCCCGATGCGCTGAACTATACAAAGCCGCACAGACGCCGTTTGTTCCTTGGTGCAGAGATACCGTCGCTGCGGGATATTGCCATAACCGTCCTGGCGCTTGCCGTATGCACGGCGATCGGGTTTCTGTTCGATCATCTCGGCTTTCCCGATACCAATATCGTTACGGTATACATCCTCGGTGTGCTGATGATCTCCGTTTTGACCAAAGGATACCTTTGCAGTATGGCAGGCTCACTTCTAAGTGTTGTATTGTTCGGATTTTTCCTTACCGAACCCAGGTTGTCCTTTCAGACCTATGCCGTAGGCTATCCCGTTACCTTTGCAGTCATGCTGGCGTCTTCCGTTCTCACCGGCACGCTTGCCTCGAAGCTGAAAGATCATGCAAGGCTCTCGGCTCGCTCCGCGTTTCGTGTGCAGGTGCTGTTTGACACTGACCGTCTGCTGCAAAAAGCAAAAAGCAACGATGATGTTTTAAGCGTGACATGTATGCAGATCTCGCGGCTGCTTGACCGCAGTATTGTTGCCTATACGAAAGGCGAAAACGGAATGTTGTCCGGGCGGCTGTATGCCGAAAAAAAGGATACACACGCTGAAAAGCTGCTAAGCGATGCAGAGCGGCAGACCGCAGAATGGGTGCTTCAAAACGGCCGCCGTGCAGGAGCAACGACAGCACAGTTTGGCAAATCCGAATGTCTTTATCTTGCGATCCGTGCAGGCGGCAGAGTATACGGTGTAATCGGGATACCGATGAGACCCGAAAAGCCCGATTCGTTTGAGAGCAGCATCGTGCTGTCGGTCGTGAACGAATGTGCGCTGGCAATGGATAATGCTCACAACGCCGCCGAAAAGGAACGGGCGGCAGATCTTGCAAAAAGCGAGCAGCTGCGCGCCGACCTTTTGCGGTCGATCTCACACGATCTGCGCACGCCGCTTTGCTCCGTTTCGGGTAATGCGGACACGCTTTTGCATAACGGAAACTGCCTGGACGAAGCAACCAAGCAGCAGATCTATAAAGATATTTATGACGATTCCGAATGGCTGATCGGCGTGGTGGAAAATCTGCTGTATGTTACACGGCTGAATGACGGACGCCTGAAGCTGGAGCTTACCGACCAGCTTGTAGACGAAGTGGTCAACGAAGCCGTTTCGCATTTGAAGAAAAAATCCGTCGGACACAAGGTGACGGTAAGGTGCGACGATTTGATTCTTGCCCGTATGGACGCACAGCTTATCGTGCAGGTCATTGTCAACCTTATTGATAATGCTTTGAAATATACCGAACAAGGCTCCGAGATCTGCGTAAGTGCCGAAAAACAGGGCGGGGATGCCGTGATCCGAGTCACCGATAACGGAAACGGAATTGCAGACGATATGAAACCGCATATTTTTGAAATGTTTTACACCGGGAAAAATACCGTCGCAGACAGCCGCAGAAGCTTCGGGATCGGGCTTACCCTGTGTAAATCTATCATAGAGCTGCACGGCGGAACGCTGACGCTTACGGATAACGTACCGCACGGTTGCATATTTACCTTTACTTTACCACTCAGCGAGGTGACTCTGAATGAATAAACCCCTTGTACTCGTCGTGGAGGACGACCGTCCCGTCCGCAATCTGATCGTAACAACATTAAAGGCGCACGATTACCGCTACCTGACCGCGGAGAACGGACACAGCGCTATTATAGAAGCGACCTCCCATAACCCGGATATCGTTCTGCTGGATCTGGGGCTGCCGGATATCGACGGCACGCTGGTAATCGAAAATATTCGCTCATGGTCAAATATGCCCATTATTGTGATCAGTGCACGCAGCGAGGATAAAGACAAAATCACGGCGCTGGATGCCGGGGCGGACGACTATCTGACAAAGCCCTTTTCCGTAGAGGAACTTTTGGCACGCCTTCGGGTCACGCAAAGACGGCTGCTGCTTCTTCAGGCAAGCGGCGACGCCGACTCACCCGTTTTCCAAAACGGCAAGCTTAAAATTGATTATGCCGCCGGCTGCGCTTATCTAAATGGGGAGGAATTGCACCTGACCCCGATTGAATACAAGCTTTTGTGTCTGCTCTCTCATAATGTTGGAAAGGTGCTGACGCACACCTATATCACGCAGCAGATTTGGGGCAGCAGCTGGGAAAACGATATTGCTTCCCTGAGAGTATTTATGGCGACACTACGCAAAAAGCTGGAGCCGAAAAAGGACAGTCCGCAATACATTCAGACGCATATCGGCGTCGGTTACCGTATGCTGCGGGTAGACTGAGAAAAGCTAGGAAACAAGGAATTGAACCGATATGCAATAGAAAATCTTTTCGGAATTGAAGGGCTGAATATCGTTTGGTACGCTCGGCGTTGTTCTTCCGTCTTTCGTTATTATACTTTTAATTGCGGCGGTACTCAAAAATCTGATGAAATATGCCGGCGTCAACGCTTTTCTCTCCGGCGTTCGCCCCTGCGTTATCGCAATGATTCTCGCTACGGCAATCGGTATGTTGCTTTTGGGAGTATAAAACACAGCCTGTGCCAATTAGCCGTCCGAAACCGGGCGGCTTTGCTGTTTTTACGTAAATATACTGCTCACTTTTCCCTAATCAATTTCCTGTTAGCTATAAAAAAGCACAACGCCACGGAGTTTTAAATCTCTGTGGCGTTGTGCTGCTCTCAATCGGTCACTTTTTAAAAGTATCCTTATGTGAGCCTGCCTTTTGTGCGGCTTTGAGCGGGGGTGCCGCAAGGATGGATTTGGAGTCAAAATAGTGTTACCCTATAGTAAAGATGATACAAAATGATAAATGTAAGTGTGGCTCACGGTCACATATAAATGGGAGGCGCGTAAAATGTGGATATTATTTGCAGTGGGTTCTTCGTCATTTGCGGGGATCACGGCGATACTTGCAAAATGCGGTATAAGAAAGACGGATTCTGATGTGGCGACGGCTATAAGGACAGTTGTGGTTCTGCTGTTTGCTTGGCTGATGGTTCTTGTCACAGGAGCCTGGACTGCAGACACACATATCAGCGGTAAGACACTTCTCTTTCTGATCCTCTCCGGCCTTGCAACCGGAGCATCCTGGCTGTGTTATTTCAGGGCGCTGCAGAAAGGGGATATCAACAAGGTCGTTCCCATAGACAAATCAAGCACCGTGCTCACGATTCTGCTTGCCCTCATATTCCTACATGAGGGGATCACCTGGGTTAAGGGTATCTCAATAGTTATGATAGGTGTGGGCACCATGCTTATGATCAACAAAAAGAAAACTGCAGATGATCAGGAGCTGTCAGGGAAAGATGTCGAACATATGTCAACAGACGGTGGCAGTGTGGCACAGAAACAGCGGGAAATGGGACTTTTGCATGGCAGCTGGCTGCTGTACGCGGTGCTCTCAGCTGTCTTTGCCAGTTTGACAGCGATACTCGGCAAGGTAGGGATATCGGATATCAACTCAAATCTGGGCACGGCGATCAGGACAACGGTGGTTCTTGTCATGGCTTGGCTTATGGTGTTTGTGTCAGGAAAACAGCATGAGATAAAGGGCATAGAGAAGAATGAGCTGCTGTTTATTGCGCTCTCTGGAATAGCCACGGGAGCATCCTGGCTGTGTTATTACAGGGCACTTCAGGACGGACCGGCAAGCGTGGTAGTACCGATAGACAAGCTGAGCATGCTCATCACCATTGCATTTTCAGGAATCGTGTTCCACGAAAAGCTGACCAAGAAAGCGGCTGTTGGCGTGGTATGCATCACTGCTGGAACTCTCTTAATTGCCATGAATTTCTGAATATTTTACGGTCTATTTAGAAAGTATTTATAGTTTCTTCCTGTGGATTTTATATCTATCGTTTACACTATATACAACGAAAAAGATATAGAGGATACATTTGTACATGAGAAGCTTATCAAGCTGTGCTTGATGGCAGAACAGGCAGGAGGCGTTAAATATGAGAACAGCAGACCACATGAATCTGAGCAGATATATTATGGATCACATGGATGCCGGCGCATCTAAGCTGCAGAAGGCGGCGTTCATATTTGGCAGCATAGAGCCGGATATCAATATGCTGACTTATTTCAGGGGCAGCATCCGTGGCGAGGAGAAACTTAGAGGACACAATTACGAAAATGTCATGAAGTATATGGAAAAACTCACAAAGAAACTTGAGAAAGGCGGAATGGGAACTGTCAGACAGAGCTTTCTTCTCGGAAAGCTTGTTCACTATGTGGCGGATTCATTCACATATCCGCACAACAGTATATTTCCTGGGAATCTTAGAGAACACTGCCAGTACGAGACAGAGCTGCATGACTATGTGAATCAGATGATATCATCAGATAATGTAAATTTAGATAGTATTGATGATGGAATAGATATAGTTGAATATCTTGAGGAAATTCATTACAGATATGTCAGTGAGGCTCTGGGATGCGAGAATGATTACAGACATATCACACATGCAATATCGGTGGTTACAGAGCGGTTCTGGCAGACAGAGAGTGTGTCAGTGCCATCCATGCGTGATGTTGCAATTGCATGTAAGGAACATATACCAGTTACGGCAAATGTAAGTATGGCAGCAGCTGGACAGACTGGAATGGAGTCCACAGGGGTGGCGTAGAAATAGCAGCCGTAAAAAATCTGATATGTCTAAATTGAGTGCGCGATAAAGATTTAGTTAAGAAACTTTGCAAAAACAACAAAATAGCTTGTGAAAAACAATTTAAAATTACCTCTTGCATTATTTTCTGAAGCCTGCTATTATAAATCACGACAAAGGCGTCAAATGAATCGAAAAGATTCGTTTGGCGCCTTTTTTGTTTCGACAATGGGGACGGAGGGGACAGGTACCTCCGTCCCCATGGGAGAATGAGATATCGCGTTCCCCAGATGAGTATAATTAAGGAGGAAGAAACTATGAATACGGGAGATACTGGTTTTATTATGATCTGTGCGGCTCTGGTGTTCTTCATGACACCCGGACTTGCATTCTTCTACGGAGGCCTCGTCAGGAGGAAAAATGTTGTAAATACCATCATGGCATGTACGGCCATCATGGGACTTTCAGTTGTCATGTGGGTGCTGTTCGGTTACTCACTCTCATTTGGCACTAATCACGGAGGTGTTATAGGAGATCTCAAGTGGTTTGCACTTAACGGGATAAAGATGGATGAGGCTGGTCCTTATGCGGACAATATACCTCATCTTGTATACGTTGCATTTCAGATGATGTTCGCCATGATCACACCGGCGCTTATCACCGGTTCACTGGTCGGACGTGTGAAGTTCAAGGCGTTGTTCTTCTTCATCATGCTCTGGTCGATCATCGTTTATTATCCGATGGCTCACATGGTATGGGGTCAGGGCGGTTTTCTCGGAGAGATCGGTTCAGTTGATTTCGCGGGAGGAAATGTAGTACATATAAGCTCAGGTGTGAGCGCCCTTGTATTCTCTATCATCCTTGGAAGAAGAAAGGGATATGAGAACACAGCATACAGAGTTCACAACATTCCATTTGTCGCACTCGGTGCATTCATTCTTTGGTTTGGATGGTTCGGTTTCAATGCCGGAAGTGCCCTCGGCGCAAATGGTCTTGCAGCACATGCATTCATGACAACGGCAATTGCCAGTGCCAGCGCAATGCTCTCATGGATGATAATAGATGTGATAAAGGATGGAAAACCTACCCTGGTCGGTGCATCGACAGGTCTTGTTGTCGGTCTTGTGGCTATAACACCTGGTGCAGGATTCGTACCGATCTGGTCATCATTCATCATCGGTGCGCTTGTCAGCCCAATCTGCTGCTTTACAATATCATTCCTTAAGGGTAAGCTGAAGATAGACGATGCACTTGATGCATTTGGATGTCATGGTATCGGTGGTATCTGGGGAGGTATCGCAACAGGTTTATTTGCAAAGAGCTCCATCAACAGTGTAGCTCGTTGGGATGGTCTGGTATTCGGAGATGTACATTTGTTCCTGATGCAGCTTGTTGGCATTGTGGTTACGATCGTAGTTGCCGTAGTCGGAACACTTATCTGTCTTGGAATTGTGAGACTTTTCACACCGCTCCGTGTAACAGACAGAGAAGAAAAGGTAGGTCTGGATATCTCAGAGCACGGCGAGAGTGCATATCCAACATTCAATGGACTTGATTCGTAGGACAGCAATGATATAGGAAGGAGAGATCTATTATGATGATAAAGGTTGAGGCTATCGTGCGCGAGGAGGTCTTTGAGGACGTCAAGGAAGCGTTGAATGCCATAGATGTAAATGGAATCACAGTGTCTCAGGTTATGGGATGCGGAGCACAGAGAGGATATAAGAAGCTTGTCCGTGGTACGGAGGTAGATGTGGTGATGCAGCCGAAGATCAAGTTTGAGATAGTTGTGTCATCTGAGGAATGGGAGAAGAAGACCATCGAGGCTATCCAGAAGGCGGCATATACAGGCGAGGTTGGAGACGGCAAGATATTCAGCTACGAGATCCGCACTGCAACTAAGATCCGTACAAAGGAGAGCGGCTATGATGCTCTGAATTAAAAGTTTATAATTTCTTTACCAAATACTAGCCGGGAATCCTTTGACAATCAAAGGGTTCCCGTGTTATTATGTCGGAAATATCAGGGAGTAGTTCGCATCGGTTATAAGATGTTGTGCGATCTCGTCATCACGTTTTCTGGCTGGGACATACCTGTGCAGGGAACCGGGACGCACGCTTTCGGAGTATATATAGTAGTGTATATAGAACTTGAAAGGAACGAGACTTTTATTGTGTGTTTATCATGCAATGAAGGTCTCGTTCCTTTGTTGTATGTAAGAAAAAGATATAGCTGAATACACAACAGACTTTTCTTTGCGTGATAAGCATATAAGATCAGATGGCATTATGTTTGATGCATAGATAATATTGCTGATCTGGGAAATAGAAAAATGGACCCCGGGCATGTGCCTGGTATCCGAAAATAAGAAGAAAAGGAGTCTGGTGTGTATGACAGAGAAAAATTTTTGGAATTGTTCCGGTGATGAATTACTAAAAGAATTCAAGACAGACAGCCGCGGACTGTCGACGGAGCGGGCAGAGGAGATCCGCAATGAGAAGGGAGAAAATGTTCTCCAGGAAGGCAAGAGAAAGAGCACATTACAGGTGTTCCTCAGTCAGTTTTGTGACCTGCTGGTGATCATATTGATCATAGCAGCAGTCATTTCTATGTTTTCTGACAATATCGAGAGTACCATAGTAATCTTGGCGGTACTCGTCATGAACGCTGTGCTGGGAACAGTGCAGCATGTGAAAGCTGAGCGTTCGCTTGACAGTCTGAAACAGCTTTCATCCCCAAATGCAAAGGTTATGAGAGATGGTGTGAAGCAGGAGCTTCCGTCCCGCGAGATAGTTCCGGGTGATATCGTACTGCTTGAGGCGGGCGATATGATAGTTGCCGATGGAAGGATACTCAGGAACTTCTCACTCCAGGTAAATGAGAGCTCACTTACCGGAGAATCTACAAATGTGGAAAAGAATGATGCAATAATAGAAGGTTCCGTGCCACTTGCAGACAGGACAAATATGGTGTATTCAGGAAGTCTTGTTACATATGGACGAGCAGAGGTGCTTGTGACTGGAACAGGAATGGATACGGAGCTAGGTAAGATAGCAGGACTGATGAACGCTGCAAAGGAGAGAAAGACTCCGCTTCAGGAGAGCCTTGACAAGTTCAGTGCAAGACTTGCGGCATTTATCATGATTGTGTGCGCGCTGGTATTTGTCCTCTGCATCTACAGGAAGATGGCGGTGCTTGATTCTATGATGTTCGCAGTTGCCCTTGCGGTTGCAGCTATACCTGAGGCTCTAGGTTCGATAGTTACCATCGTGCAGGCATTTGGCACCCAGAAGATGGCGAAGGAGAATGCGATCATCAAGAACCTCAAGGCGGTTGAAAGCCTTGGATGCGTGTCAGTCATCTGCTCAGACAAGACCGGAACACTTACACAGAACAAGATGACCGTGCAGGAGATATATCTGGATGGAAAACTTTACAAGCCGGAGGAGCTTGATTCCCATAACCAGCTCCACAGGTATCTGCTATATGATGCGGTTCTCACCAATGATTCCAGCATAGTGGATGGTAAAGGAATAGGAGATCCGACGGAATATGCATTGCTTGAGATGTTCCGTCAGGTCCACATGATGCCAGGCATGGAGACGGAGGGTACAGGTATCTCTGTTCCTGCGGAGACTGTAAAATGGAGTCTGAAGGAGGATGTACTCAGGGACTGCATGGACAGAATGGAGGAGGTTCCGTTCGACTCGGACAGAAAGCTTATGAGTACAAAGTATCTGCTTCATGGGGTTCCGACCATACTCACCAAGGGTGCTGTGGATGTGCTGCTTGACAGATGCGTGAGCGTGAGATACAGCGATGGCGTAAAGCCTATGACAGATGAAGAAAAAGCGAAGATCAAGGCTCAGAACAAGGCATTCTCAGAAAATGGCCTCCGTGTACTGTCATTTGCATATAAGGAAAGTGATGAGGTACTGGGAGTTGATACTGAGTATGGATTTACATTCCTTGGACTTGTGTCCATGGTGGATCCGCCACGCCCGGAGTCTATGGCAGCGGTTGCCGATGCAAGGCGTGCGGGTATAAAGCCGGTCATGATAACTGGAGACCACAAGATCACAGCGGTTGCCATAGCGAAGCAGATCGGAATATACGAGGATGGGGACATGGCACTCACGGGAGAGGAGCTTGACGCTCTGTCTGATGAGGAGCTTGCGCGTGACATAACAAAGATATCTGTATATGCCAGGGTGTCACCGGAGAATAAGATAAGGATAGTTGATGCATGGCAGAAGAACGGCAATATAGTAGCCATGACAGGTGATGGTGTCAATGATGCCCCTGCACTCAAGAAAGCAGACATAGGTGTTGCCATGGGAATAACCGGCACGGAGGTGTCCAAGGACGCGGCGGCCATGATCCTCTCAGATGACAACTTTGCAACCATCATCAAGGCTGTGTCAAATGGACGAAATGTATACAGGAACATAAAGAATGCGATACTGTTCCTGCTGTCAGGAAACACAGCTGGAATACTGGCGGTGCTCTACACCTCGATAGCGGCCCTGCCTGTTCCGTTTGCACCTGTACATCTGTTGTTCATCAACCTGCTCACAGATTCTCTTCCTGCGCTCGCGATAGGAATGGAGCCGGCTGACCCATCGCTGCTCTCAGAAAAACCGAGGGATCCTAAGAAGGGAATCCTGACATCTGACTTTATGGCAAAGATGCTCTCGGAAGGCCTTCTCATCGCTGTAGCGACCATGACAGCATTCCATCTTGGACTGCCGGTGAGCTCGGCAAAAGCCACTACCATGGCATTTGCAACACTGACACTCGCCAGACTGTTCCATGGTTTTAACTGCAGAAGTGAGGAGTCGATGTTTAAGCTTGGATTTAGATCAAATAAATACAGCGTATATGCATTCTTAGCCGGTGTGGCATTTCTGGCTGCGGTCCTGTTCATACCGGGACTTCACAGTCTGTTCAGCGTCGTAAGTCTTGGAGCGGCTGATGTGCTGAAGATAGCGGGACTTGCATTTGCACCGACTGCGATAATACAGATCATTAAGGCCATACAGGACAAGAGGAGATAGACATGCTGGAGAATATTACATTTTCATATTTTGCAGAGCAGGTTGTGAGTCATCCGGCGCTTTTGATCGCCGTCCTGCTGACACTTGGAGTAATTCTGGTAAATGGATGGACGGATGCGCCAAATGCCATAGCGACGTGTGTATCCACCAGATGCATAGATGTGGATAAGGCGATAATTATGGCGGCTGCCTGCAATTTCCTTGGGGTGCTTATCATGTCGCTTGTCAATTCAAAGGTAGCCATGACTATCAAGAACATGGTGAATTTTGGAGGTGACACAGACTCGGCGATGATCGCTCTGTGTGCGGCAATGACGGCGATCGTAATATGGGCAATCGGTGCATGGGCATTCGGCATACCGACAAGTGAGAGCCATGCGCTGATAGCCGGACTTACGGGCGCAGCCATAGCACTTCAGGGAGGACTGGACGGTGTAAATCCTTCAGAGTGGATAAAAGTAATATATGGTCTTGTGCTGTCAACCGTTCTCGGATTCGCAGTCGGATTTGTGGTGTGCAAGCTACTCACGGTTATCTGTTACCGCTTTGACAGAAGAAAGACAAATGCTTTCTTCTCAAAAGCACAGGTGGCCGGCTCGGCGGCGGTGGCATTCATGCACGGAGCCCAGGATGGCCAGAAGTTCCTGGGAGTTCTCCTGCTTGGGCTGTTTCTCGTAAACGGACAGAGCAGTGCAGAAAATGTAACGATACCAATATGGATGATGATACTTTGTTCGGTTGTCATGGGACTTGGAACATCAATTGGAGGAAAGAAGATTATCAAGTCTGTTGGAATGGATATGGTAAAGCTTGAGAAATATCAGGGATTTGCGGCTGATCTGTCGGCGGCACTCTGTATCCTGCTCTCGACGGTATGCGGAATCCCGGTCAGCACCACCCATGTGAAGACGACAGCCATCATGGGCGTGGGTGCTGAGAAGAGGGCATCTGCGATCAACCTCAAGGTGGTGCGTGATATGGTGCTCGCCTGGGTGCTCACATTCCCCGGCTGCGGTGTCATAGGATATGGCATGGCAAAGCTGCTGATTGTGTGGCTGGGGTAGTTTGTAGATGGTTGAAAATGCAGGCTGAGAAGTGCAAGTGATATTTTGACATACCAATCAGGGGTCGTTCCCACTTAACTTAGTCTGCAGCGGTACTAAGGTGCCGCTTGAGGCGCCACCTAAGGACCGGCGGCTGCGTATTCCCCTGATTTGGTAATGCAAAAATCACTTACACGATTGCAGCGTATGAGTTTTTCAACCACCTACAAACATAGAGTTTTGATTATAAGGAGAAAAACTATGAAGAAGAAAAAGGACGAGTTTTATTTTAAGAATCTGAATACATGCGTGGAGATCTCGTATCAGGCTGCGGAGTTTCTGAAGAACGTAGTCGTGGATTTTTCGGTGGACACCATCAAGGAAGACCTTGATCGTATGCATGAGCTTGAGCAGAAGGCCGATGGCAAGAAACATAAGATGATGACTGTGCTCAGTCAGGCATTCATAACACCGATAGAGCGGGAGGATCTGGTTGCCTTGTCTAACTATCTGGATGATATTACCGATGCTGTTGAGGATGTGTTCCTGCAGATTTATATGTGCAATGTGGATACCATCAGAGAGGATGTACCCCAGATGGTAGAACTGCTCCTTGAGTGTATCAAGGCGCTGCAGGATGTGATCGGGGAGTTGAAGAGATTCAAGAACTCAAAGACCATTGAGCAGAGCATAATCAGGGTAAATGACCTTGAGGAGCAAGGAGACAGACTGTATGTGGAGAACATGCACAGACTGTACGGTGAGAGTGACTTTAGGACTGTGGTCGTGTGGAAAAATATATATGCCTGCATAGAGAACTGTATGGATGTGTGTGAGCATGCGGCGGATATTGTGAACACAGTGATCATGAAAAATTCATAGGATGAGATTCCTGGAAAAATAATAGTCAATAGAAATATTTACGAAATATTTTTAGATTGAATTAAAAAAATTGTTATATTTATCAAAATTTAGAAAATGCAGAATATTCTATTGAATAAAATCAAAGTGAGAATATAATAATCAAAGGGTTAAAGGGTGGTTTGAATATACAGAGTAACTATATCTGTGTATCGAACCTCCTTTTTTATGAAAAAGGCCCGATATGTGGAGGCTGTATACAGGCATGTATACCAAGGTTGTGAATCGTTGCTCCATATGTGCATGATAAATATATATAGAAGGAAGACATAAAAGATGAAATATTTGAAGCAGTTTTTTATAATCCTCGCCATCTCATTTATCGGAGAGATACTTAAGTATATAGTTCCACTACCGATTCCGGCGAGTATATATGGTATGGTGATCATGTTCATCTGCCTGCAGACGAAGATTATCAAGCTGGATGATGTGAAGAGTGTGGGCAAGTTTCTCATAGAGATCATGCCGGTCATGTTCATACCAGCCGGTGTGGGCCTTATGTCGTCGTGGGGAACGCTTAAGCCTGTGCTTGTGCCAGTCAGCGTCATAACGGTGGTCGTTATCATAACGGTCATGCTTGCTTCAGGCTGGGTATCACAGCTTATAATAAGGAGAGACAGGAAGAAGGAGACTGAAAATGAGTGATCTGTTTGAATCGTCCATATTTGCAGGGGTGACTATAAGCCTTCTGGCATATATGTTTGGAAGTGTACTTAAAAAGAAACTTAAGATAGCTATACTTAACCCACTGCTGGTGTCCATCATAGTGACTATAGTGGTGCTGGTTGTGGCTGATGTGGATTACGATGTGTACAATGAAGGCGCAAAGTATCTGAGCTGGTTCCTCACACCGGCTACAGTGTGTCTTGCGATCCCACTCTATGAGCAGTGGGAGCTTTTAAAGCACAATTATAAGGCTGTGCTCGGCGGTATAGTTGCCGGAGTAATAACGAGTCTGACTACAGTCCTTGTGTTGTGCAAGGTCATGGGGCTTTCCCATAAAGATTATGTGACACTTCTTCCGAAGTCCATAACCACAGCTATCGGAATGGGTGTTTCGGAGGAGCTTGGCGGATATGTGACCATCACGGTTGCAGTCATAGTTGTGACTGGAGTGATCGGCAATATAATCGGAGAGATCGTGTTCAAGATATTCCGTATCAAAGAACCTATATCAAAGGGACTTGCCCTGGGATCATCAGCCCATGCCATCGGAACTGCCAAGGCTATGGAGATCGGCGAGGTTGAAGGAGCCATGAGTAGTCTGTCGATTGCAGTTACAGGAATACTCACGGTCATACTCGCGTCGGTGTATGCACATTTTATGTAATGGATATAATTGGAGAGAGTTATACTTTTCGCATCTCTCTGAGCTTATATGCAGCCATGAGCTGGAATCTGACCTCCGCATCGGAGAGATCATAGTCCAGCTCTTCTTTTATTATCCGGAGCCTGTAATTTATTGTATTCCTGTGGCAGAACATTTTCTCAGAGATGTGCTGAACACTGCCGCTGCACTTAAGATATTCGTACAGAGTGTCCGTCAGAGCTGAGTGATGGGTTTTGTCGTACTCTATGACCCCACCGAGCTGCTCTGCGATAAATGAGTGTATGAGCTGGGCATCATTAACTTCCAGAAGAATACGCAGGAATCCAAGACTGTTGTAATCACAGTATATGTTGTCTGCAGCAAATTCCCTTGCGGAAATTGCACGGCGGTAACTTTGGGGAAGTTCTGTAAGGGACAAAACCGTGCTTCCGGAACCCATATGTATGCTGCGGTCCGGGAATCTTGCCACCAGAGCCTCTGCGATGTCATTGCATTTGTTTGCGATGGATCCGGAGGAAGGGCACCTCAGGATGACTATCGGACTGCCATCATATACAAATGCATGAAAGACAAGATCTGTATTGTTGCAGACCTTCTGCAGAACATATATGAACTCGTCCGTTGCTTCTGTATCGATGGACAGAACGTTGTAGCAGCCATTGTTGAATCCGGAGCCTTTTAGTGTGTCAGCCTGCTCGTCGGTCAGAGAATTTCCCATGAGGATATTCTGGAATGCTGCGGTCATGTTGCCGTCATCCCTGGAGTCTTCAAATATCCTGTTGTAGTAGTCGTGGGTTATATCAAATATCCTTGTGTCCCATGGCATGGTGAACAGCGGGAACGAATATCGGTGGCACAGTCTGACGATCTCATCGGTTATGTCCTCCTCAAATATATATCTGCCGGTATTCAGAATAAGTCCGCAGGTTCCCCTCTTTATGAGCTCTTTGATAAATGCCCTGAGCCAGTCCTCGCGTTCACCGGAGGTCACGCCGGTTGTGATGATGAGTTCCCCTCCGTTCAAGAATGTGGATGTGGATATATCCTCTGATATGTATACCCAGCTTACGATGTTCTCCATTCCCTTTCCGCCGGATATCAGGTTGAGGTTGTATTTTCGCTTGGTATCATAGTACAAATCTCTCAGAAAAATGGCCATGTCAGTGTTCCCTCCTGTATTACGCGCACATATATAGTCTTGCGAAAAGCACATTATATATTATTATCACTGTATATTAGGCCTGTGTCAATGCTGAAAATGTGCTGTGAGCACAAATACGTTCTAATATTTTGTGCCTGGGGAATATGGCATAACACCTCCGGTTGTGCGATTCTATATGCAGAGTAAAAAAGACAGCCGGTGTTTCAGAAAGGAAGCCTGCCCCTGGTGCACAGGCTGCTGGTTGAAAAAATAAAGGAGGACAAAATTATGCTTAGAACAGATTTACCAGAGATAATCACAGAGACACTGCCGGGACCAAAGGCAGCGGAGGTTATAAAGAGAAGAGAGAAGGCTGTGCCATCAGCCATCAGATGTGCGTATCCTGTCGTTATAGATAAAGGTGAAGGAGCTATGATACAGGATGTGGATGGCAACAAGTTCCTCGACTGGATAGGTGGTGTCGGTGTCCTGAATATCGGATTTTCACAGCCGGAGGTCGTTGAGGCTGTCAAGGCACAGGCTGACAAATATTTCCACGGCATGTTCAATGTGGTAACCCATGAGGGATATGTGGCACTCGCTGAGAAGCTTGCGTCCATCGCACCGGTAAAGGGCGATGAGAGGAAAGTTTTCTTTGCAAACAGTGGAGCTGAGGCTGATGAGAATGCTGTCAAGGTTGCAAAAAGCTTTACAAAGAGACCGAATATCATCGTATTTTCCGGAGCCTTCCACGGCAGAACGCACTACACGATGGCCATGACATCCAAGAAGGCTTATGCAAAGGGGATGGGTGAGCTTGCAAATGGCGTGTTCAGGGCACAGTTCCCATATTACTACAGGAATCCTGAGGGAATGCCACAGGAGGCAGCTCTTGCTTACTATATGAATTCGCTCACAGATGTATTTGAACAGTGCGCAGCGGCAGATACCATTGCGGCAGTTGTTGTTGAACCTCTTCAGGGCGAGGGTGGTTTCATACCTGCACCTATCGAGTGGGTAAAGGCTGTCAGAAAGCTCTGTGATGACCATGGAATCCTTCTTATTGCGGATGAGGTACAGAGCGGCTTCTGCAGAACAGGAAGAATATTTGCCAGTGTATATTGGCAGGAGGCAGGCGTACAGCCTGATATCATAGCAACAGCCAAGTCTATAGCAGCAGGTGTTCCGCTGTCAGCCATCATCGCAAGATCAGAGATCATGGAGGCTGTCGCTCCTGGAACAATAGGCGGTACATACTGTGGAAATCCACTTGCCTGTGCAGCAGCCCTCAAGACTATCGAGATCATGGAGAGAGATGATCTTGCAGGACGTTCATGTGAGATCGGTGAGAAGGTTGTGGCAAGATACAATGAGCTCAAGGCGAAGTATGAGTGTGTTGGCGATGTCAGAGGACTCGGTGGAATGGTAGGAATAGAGTTTGTCAAGAATAAGAAGACCAAGGAGCCTGCCCCTGAGCTCACATCTGCAGTCATCACCGAGTGCTGGAAGCGCGGCCTGTTGGTTGAGGGCGCAGGAACCTACAATAATGTCATAAGATTCCTTGCACCGCTTGTTATCACAGATGAGCAGCTTGCCGCCGGCCTTGATATCTTCGAAGCGGCAGTTGAGGCAGCGGCTAAGTAGACGCTTGAAAAATCAGAATATATACGACATAATATATCACAAGGAGGATCCGCGATAGCGGGAGATGCCTTGTGATAACGCGGGCGCCGCACGGAGTGCATAGGAATGCGCCCACTCAATAATATATCACAAGGAGGACCCGCGAAAGAGGGAGGATTGCTATGGATTATTTATCACATAATGTTGCTGTGAATCTGAATAGAATGAGAACCTCCAAAGGTATGAGCCTGGATGTGCTCTCTGAGCAGACGGGTGTCAGCAAGAGCATGCTGGCGCAGATTGAGAAGGGCACTGCTAATCCGTCTTTGGGTGTCATGGGCAAGATAGCCAGCGGCCTCAGAGTTGAGTTTCATGAACTTATTGATCCGCCACCCATGGAGGCCTGTCTTGTGAATCCAGAGGAGCTTGTTCCGATCAAGGAGGCAAAGGGACAGTATAAGGTGTGGACGTGTTTTCCGTATGAGGACAGCCATGAGGTGGAGATATATCGTATAGACATTGAGCCGGGAGGCACATATGTCAGCGGCTCCCATGGTGAGAAGACAAGAGAATACCTGTCTGTTACAGAGGGTGTTCTGACTGTTGAGGCAGGTGATACAAAACAGAAGGTCGGCAAGAACCAGATATACAGGTTTGAGACTGATAAGGTTCATGTGTACAGCAACGATGGGAATGAAAAGGTGAGCTGTATATGCGTATTCCTGGACTATCACTAACATAGAAGCATGAGTGGTATTAAGTGCAAAATATTGCACATAAAAGACAACTGCAAAGAATTATCTTTTGTTCTATATATTGTACAATATGTTCAATAAAATAACGTTGAAAATAAAACAATTATATAAACAAAGCCAGATAATAAGCCAATCTTAAGGAAATTAAGAAAAGGTGTTGACATGTATTATATTGAGTGGTATCTTAAGTGTGTCAAATATAAAGAACAAGAATTTAAGGCAAAGGAGCCTGGACGAATACTCGTCCATTGTCTCCTTTGCCTTTTTTGATGCTTGGGGACAAAAGCTATCCGGCACCATGATTCTTCTAAATTTTACAAATGTAGTGGAGGTAAGGATTATGAAATTAAAAGACACAGGATTAACTTTTCAGGACATTAAGGACAAAGTAAACAAGTACATGATCGAGACTTATGAGCGTTTCGATTTCCTCGCTGAGACAGCAAAGGATATGTACATATATGATGAGAACGGCAACGGATATCTTGATTTCTATGCCGGAATCGCAGTAAACAGCGCAGGTAACTGCAATGAGAAGGTTGTTGAGGCTGTCAAGGATCAGGTCGGTGACATCATGCACACATTCAACTATCCTTACACAATTCCACAGGCGCTGCTTGCTGAGAAGGTTTGTACGACTATTGGAATGGACAAGATATTCTTCCAGAACTCAGGAACAGAGGCCAATGAGGCTATGATCAAGATGGCCCGTAAGTATGGTATTGAAAAGTATGGTCCAAACCGTTATCATATCGTAACTGCAAAGCAGGGCTTCCACGGAAGAACATTCGGCGCCATGTCAGCAACAGGTCAGCCGGGAAATGGCTGCCAGGTGGGATTTGGTCCTATGACATACGGCTTCTCATATGCACCTTACAACGACCTTCAGGCATTCAAGGATGCATGTACAGAGAACACGATAGCGATCATGGTTGAGCCTGTACAGGGCGAGGGCGGTGTACATCCCGCAACAATGGAATTTATGAAGGGGCTCAGAGAGTTCTGTGATGAGAATGAAATGCTTCTCCTTATAGATGAGGTTCAGACAGGCTGGTGCAGAACAGGAAATATCATGTCATACATGAATTACGGAATCAAGCCGGATATCGTATCTATGGCAAAGGCTCTCGGCGGCGGAATGCCGATTGGAGCTATATGTGCAACCGCTGAGGTTGCAAAGGCATTTACACCTGGTTCACATGGAACAACATTTGGTGGACATCCTGTATCATGTGCAGCAGCACTTGCAGAGGTAAATGAGCTGCTTGACAGAGATCTTGCAGGAAATGCAAAGAAGATGGGAGATTACTTCGCAGCAAAGCTTGAGAAGATCCCACATGTAAAAGAAGTAAGACATCAGGGACTCCTGGTTGGTGTTGAGTTTGATGATACGATCGGCGGCGTGGATGTAAAACATGGATGTCTTGACAGAAAGCTTCTGATCACAGCCATCGGAGCTCATATAATCCGTATGATCCCACCACTTATCGTGAACGAAGAGCAGTGTGATAAGGCTGTTGAGATCATCACAGATGCAGTGGCAGAATTAAGTAAATAGGGGAAGCGCGAAGCCCCTGGAAGGAGCGATGTAGATGAAACATTTTGTTGTGACCGTTGGATGTGAATACGGCAGCGGTGGAATAGAGATTGGCAAGATGGTAGCGAAATCTCTGGGAGTTGAGTATTACGACAGAGATCTGATAGATAAGGTCGTTGAGGAGATTGGCGTTGACAGAGATCTTGTCAAGAAGGCGGATCAGGGCGAGACAGTCAAGTATGAATTTGATACAAGCTTTGGACCGCGATATGCAAACCTTACAAACAGGGTTATTTATAAGCAGTTTGAGGTTATCAATAAATTTGCAGAGAAATCTTCCTGTATCATCATAGGACGGTGCAGCAATTATATACTCAAGGACAGAGATGACTGTCTGAATGTATTCATATATGCACCTACAGAAAAGAGGATACAGTATGTCATGGAGAAGAAGGGGCTTGATCATGACAAGGCGGCTGAGCTTGTCAAGTACAACGATGGAATGCTCAGTTCCAGATATAACTACATGACAGGTGGAGATATGAGAGACTGCAGCATGCGAGACATGATGATAGACTCCAGTGTACTTGGCCTTGAGAAAACTGCAAAGTACATACTTCAGATGATAGATCTGAGATTTGAGGATTAAGCATAAAAGAAATTGTGAATTAAGAGATATATGCAATTCCAACTACATCGCGAATATAGAAAATGACAATGGCGTCAGATGAACACGGAAAGTGTGATTCCTGACGCCATTTTTTTAACATTTTAACAAACTGTGGATGGTGTGCTTGGATGTATTAGAAAGGATGATATTATGGCAGGAAAAAAATCAGAATTTGATAAAGTATTTTCTGCCTGGGACATACTGGTGATAGCCTTTGGAGCCATGATCGGCTGGGGCTGGGTAGTATCCTCAGGCGACTGGATCACGCGAGGTGGCGTAATAGGAGCGGCCATCGGATTTGCACTTGGCGGTGTGATGGTATTCTTCGTTGGACTCACATATGCAGAGCTTACAGCAGCCATGCCTCAGTGCGGCGGCGAGCATGTGTTCAGCTATAAGGCTATGGGACCGATAGGTTCTTACATATGTACATGGGCTATCGTACTTGGATATGTCAGTGTTGTATGTTTCGAGGCGTGTGCACTTCCAACCATCATCACTTATATATATCCAAAGTTCCTTCAGGGATATCTGTACACGGTGGCAGGATTTGATATCTACGCATCATGGCTTGCGGTTGCAATAATAGTTGCGATATTTATAACATATATCAATATAAAGGGCGCGAAGACAGCAGCACTTCTGCAGACCATACTTACAGTTGTGATCGGTGGTGTTGGTATTCTTCTCATAGTTGCATCAGTTGTGACAGGAGATGCTTCAAACCTTGACGGACAGATGTTCAACGGAGACTCCACAGGGGAGATATTTAAGACTATCCTCAGAGTTGCTGTTACCACGCCATTCTTCTTCATTGGATTCGACGTAATCCCACAGGCTGCAGAGGAGATCAATGTACCTCTCAAGAAGATCGGTAAGATCATGATACTCTCAATTGTTCTTGCGGTTCTTTTCTATGCACTTATCATAATAGGTGTAGGTTATGTCATGAATTCATCTGAGGTAGCTGCATCCATGGATGGATCAGGTCTTGTTACAGCGGATGCCATGGCAAAGGCGTTCAACAGCAGTATTATGTCGAAGGTTCTTATTGTAGGAGGCATGTGCGGTATCGTTACTAGCTGGAACTCATTCCTCATCGGAGGAAGCCGTGCAATGTACTCCATGGCAGAGTCATACATGATCCCGAAGACATTTGCAAAACTCCACAAGAAACACAAGACACCTGTAAATGCACTTTACCTCATCGGTTTCCTCTCAGTTCTTGCACCTCTTGCAGGCCGTAAGATGCTGGTATGGATAGTTGACGCAGGTAACTTTGGATGCTGTCTTGCATATTGCATGGTATCCCTTTCATTCCTGATACTCAGGAAGAAGGCGCCGGATATGAAGAGACCATATAAGGTTAAGCATTATAAGATCGTTGGTGCGCTGGCAGTTCTTATGTCTGGTTTTATGGTTGTGATGTACATAGTTCCAAATTCAGGAAGTGCACTCGTATGGCAGGAATGGGCTATGGCGGGTGGCTGGTCACTTCTTGGTGTGGTATTCTTCATAATATGTAAGCTTAAATATAAAGAAAAATTCGCTTCACATGTCGATGTCCTCATTGATGATGAGATCGTAGATGAGGAAGAGAACAGAGAGGAAGAGGTCAAGGCTGCTATCGAGCTTGTTATGGCTGAGGAGGATGAGACAAAATTTGTTCAGCCTATTGCCTTCAACTACAATCTTCCTGTAAATATTGCATTTGGTACCGGAGAGGTTGCCCAGACCGGTGAACTCACTAAGCCATATGGTAAGAAAGCACTTATTGTCACAGGCCGCAGCAGTGCAAAGAAGTCAGGCTTGTATGACAAGGTAAATGACAGTCTGAAAGCAGCAGGTCTTGAGACTGCACTGTTTGATAAGGTTGCACAGAATCCGCTCACTACAACAGCTATGGAAGGTGCAGAATTTGCCAAGGCAAATGGCTGTGATGTGGTCGTTGCCATAGGTGGTGGAAGCATCATGGATTGTGCAAAGGCTATAGCGTTTCTGGCACTCAATGATGGAGATATCAACGATTACATATTCGGCAGAAAGACTGGTGATACAGCACTTCCGCTAGTGCTTATTCCTACAACCTGCGGAACAGGTTCAGAGGGAAATGGATTTGCTGTTCTCACCAATCCGGAAAATGGCGACAAGAAGTCGCTCAGATGCAATGCCATCGTGGCAAAGGTATCCATCGTGGATCCGGACTGCATGAAGACCATGCCAAAGCATGTGCTTGCAGCGGTTGGATTCGATGCACTGTGCCACTGCATGGAGGCATACACATCAAAGATCTCGCAGCCATTTACAGATGCGCTTGCACTGTATGCGATTGATCTTATCGCCCACAATCTTGTGGATGTATATAAGGGCAGAGGAACCCAGGAGAGCTGGGAGAAGATCACCCTGGCAAGCACCATCGGCGGTATGGTCATCAACACAGCCGGAGTCACACTGGCTCACGGAATGGAACATCCGGCCAGCGGACTTAAGGATATAGTTCACGGCAAGGGACTTGCAGCTCTGACGCCTGTTATCATCGAGGCATCCTACAAGGGAGATCATTTCAAGTTTGCGAAGATCGCCAGAATATTTGGTGGTATCACAGCGGATGATCTGGCACCGAAGATCAGAACTCTTCTGAAGAATCTTGATCTGGATGTCAAGCTTTCAGATCTCGGAATCGAGGAGAAGGATATTCCTTGGATGGCTGAGAACTGCATGAAGGTATCAGCAGCCAGCATAGCAAACAACCCTGTGGTATTTACACAGGAGGAGATCGCTGAGATATACAAGAAGGCGATGTAGAATTAAAGTTTCATATTAAAAAAGAGATCTGCTATTCAGCTTTAATCAGATGAAAGACAGATCTCTTTTTTATGCAGAATAGGTTAGTGTAAATGATAATATTTTGTATACATTTGCCAAAATAAGTTGTATAATCTGTATATGGTTAAACGTTACGTTATCTATTAAGAGAGGAGAGACAGATATGAGAAAAACATCTACAAGAATGCTGGCACTTGCGTTGTCAGCAGTTATGGCAATTGGAAGCTTCACCGGATTTGGCGGTGAGGTAAAGGCGTATGCGGCAGAGGATGCCCAGGCGGTGGTTGCTGCAGACGTGGCAATACCGGGGGACGCATCACCGACAGATCCTCAGATAGACGCCAGCAATTTTAGCGTCAGTCTGAGTACATCGTCGTATGTGTATGATGGCGCAGCAAAGAAGCCGACAGTGAAGATCATCGGAACTGTCAAAGGCAAGCGTGTTACTTTGAAGAACGGAACAGATTATGCATGTACGTATGCGAACAACACTTATCCGGGAACGGCAACAGTGAAGATTACGTACAAGGACAAGTACAAGGGAACAAATAAGGTGAACTTCAAGATCTCAAAAGCCAAGATCAGCAAGATAGTGTCGACACAGACTGCTAACAGTATTACCCTAAAGTGGAGCGCGATAAAGGGTACCACACAGTACAAGCTGTTCAGATATGACAATAATAAATGGGTTGAGGTATATAAAGACACCGGGAACAAGGCTGCTGTTAAGAAGCTTAAAGCGAATTCAGCATATAAATTTATGGTAAAGGCATATCTGACAAAAGGTAAAACCAGTGTAGAAATTGGACAGACGTCGACATTTGCCAGATATACGAATCCTGCAAAGCCGGTAGGTGGAGTTGGAGGAGTATCCTATCTGAGAAAGAACAAGAAAGAGATAACGTCAAGTACTGCGAACAGTGTGGATATAGGATTTAATTCAGTAGCTGGAGCAGATGGCTATATAATATACAGATATGATCCGACTGGTAAAAAATGGGTTGAACACAAAAATGCAATATCAACTGGTGGAAGTGGATATGCAAAGAATAAGACGTATTACACAGTAGGTGGACTGAAGGCGGCAACGGGTTATATGTTTAAGGTTGCTGCTTATAAATGGCGCAGAGTAGATGGTAAATCAACAAAATATGTCGGTGAGAAGTCTGAGGTTATAAAGAGTGCAACTATTCCTGGCAGAAAATATGGATATGATGAATGTTATATCCAGCAGCAATCGAGAAGCGGACGCCTGACATCCAAAAAATTCTACAGGGTTGAGTTTTCAAATATTGCAAAGAATACAGGATATTTTATAAATATCAATAAATTCTCAAACGGCAAGCAGAAGACAGTGAAAATAATAAAGACAAATAAAAAGCTAAATGACATTTCGGTACCAAATAACACGCCGAGAACATCTTACAGTATAACAGTTGATCCGTATATAGTTTATGGTGGCGTTACCTATGTAAATATCTGGTATACTGAAAAAGATTATGGAAAGTCCCGGAAGGGCAATATGAGAACTCGGTTGTCAAAGCTTGCGGGAGTTTCGCAGACATCTTCCAATCCTTGGTATACATATACGATATCCAAAGATAAAAATGGCAAAATAACCGGATATAATATAAACATTCAGAAGATGAAAAAGATATCCGCGAATTCTTACAGAACTGTCGTTTCTATAGTAAAGAATTACAATAAAAAAATGAAATATATTGGAATGACAAAAAATGTTTATAACACACATACTACATACTATTACAATGCAAAAAATAAGCTTGTTAAATATGTGAAGGATGTATATGTACCTAATACAAATACTATCATGGGTTATGATGAGTATGACGGAAACGGAAAACTTGTAAGGTCGGTAAGATGGTAATATGAAGTGGTAAAGCAGGATGCATTTACTAAAAAACAGACAGGGAAAAGGATGAAAGGCATGCAGAGAAAGAACCGTGAACTCAGACAGACATCGGAGACATTCGTTTTAAGTGCTATACTTGCGCTTTCCGGTGGATTTCAGGATGCGTATACATACAATGCCAGAGATGAAGTATTCTCAAATGCCCAGACCGGAAATGTGGTTCTTATGAGCCAGCATCTTATGATGGGAGATCTGAGGATTGCACTGAGATACCTTTTTCCAATAATAGCATTTGCGCTTGGAGTTCTGGTGGCGGAGCGGATAAGCCACAGATACAAGAATGCATCCCGTATCCATTGGAGGCAGATAGTTGTTCTGGTGGAGATCGTGATATTGTTTGCGGTTGGGTTCATACCGGAGAGATTCAATCTGCTTGCCACTATGCTTGTGTCATTTGCCTGCTCCATGCAGGTTCAGACCTTCAGAAAGGTAAATGGCTACGGATATGCCAGCACGATGTGCATAGGAAATCTCCGAAGCGGAACGGAAAGTTTATCGGTATATCTCAGAGATAAAGAGCCGGGGGCGCTCAGAAAGGCTATGCACTACTATGGAATAATTATCATATTCGCAATCGGTGCCGGGGCAGGTGGCGTGTGTACACTCCACCTTGGACTCAGGTCGATATGGATATCAAGTGTACTGCTTATTGTGGCGCATCTTATGATGTATAAGGAGAAGAGGTAACACGACGCTTTTATATAAAGAGTAGATTGGCGTTCAAAAGACCACAAAATTATCTATAAAAATCCAAAAATCGGCAGAAAGATACATTTTTCAAATGTCTTGTATCTTTCTGCCGATTTTATGTAAAAAGATGAAAATTTTATGCGCTTAATATTTGAGAACCCACTAGCTTGCTACATTCTTCCCTCATACACAGCTTCGTTTGTGAGCTCGATTCCAAGCTTCTTGAATGTGTTCATATCAACCGCTGACAGTATGGCAGATGTGTGAAGCTGGCATCCTGAAAGCTTTGGCAGCTGCTGCAGTGCAAGCTTTGCATTCGGATCTGATACTGCACACATTGAAAGGGCTATGAGAACCTCGTCGGTATGGAGTCTTGGATTCCTGCTTCCAAGGTACTGGGTCTTGAGCTTCTGTATAGGCTCGATAAATGTCCTTGAGATCAGGTGTGTCTTCTTGTCTATGCCGCCAAGGATCTTGATGGCATTCAGGAGGACAGCTGATGAAGGTCCGAGAAGGTCCGAGGTAGAACCTGTAACTATGGTTCCGTCTGGCAGTTCAAGCGCTGCAGCGGCAGAACCGGTCTCCTCGGCAAGTTTGTTGGCTACAGGGACAACAGCGCGGTCATCCACAGTTATTTTTGCCTGCTTCATGATGAGTTCCTGCTTGTAGACCTCATCCTTTGTTGCCTCGTCTCTGACAAATCTGTTCAGTGACTGATAATATCTTCTGATGATCTCCTGCTTTGAAGCCTCTTGACATGCCTCGTCGTCAACGATGCAGTTTCCCGCCATGTTGACGCCCATATCTGTAGGGGACTTGTATGGGCAGTGTCCGTAGATTCCCTCGAACATAGCCGCAAGAACAGGATAGATCTCTATATCACGGTTGTAGTTGACGGTAGTCTCGCCGTATGCCTCCAGATGGAACGGATCGATCATGTTCACGTCGTTGAGGTCGGCTGTTGCTGCCTCGTAAGCAAGGTTGACAGGGTGCTTGAGAGGTATATTCCAGATTGGGAATGTCTCAAATTTCGCATAGCCCGCCTTCACACCACGTTTGTTTTCGTGGTAGAGCTGGGAGAGACATGTAGCCATCTTGCCACTTCCAGGTCCCGGTGCTGTAACGATGACGAGAGGTCTTGTGGTCTCAACATAATCGTTCTTTCCGTAGCCTTCGTCACTGACTATCTTCTCTATGTTGTTTGGGTATCCATCGATTGAATAGTGGTGGTAAACCTTGATTCCTATTGCTTCAAGCTTCTTCTGGAATACATCTGCGGAAGACTGGCCGGCGTATCTTGTGATGACTACGCTGCTGACGTATAATCCCTTTTCTTTGTATACGCCGATCAGTCTGATAACATCCTGATCGTAAGTGATGCCGAGGTCGTGTCTGATCTTGTTGCGCTCTATGTCGGCAGCGTTGATGGAAATGATCATCTCAGCCTGATCTGCAAGCTGGAGAAGCATCTGCAGCTTACTGTCCGGTGCGAATCCCGGAAGGACCCTGGATGCGTGGTAGTCATCGAACAGCTTTCCACCAAATTCCAGATACAGCTTGTCCCCGAACTGTCCGATTCTCTCTCTGATATGCTCAGACTGCATGGACAGATATTTGTCATTGTCAAAGCCAATTTTTCTCATTTTGTTAATCTCCTTAAACTATAATTGAGCGGGCACATGAATTGCCTGCGTATCTCTTTATGAAAAATTGCTCTGCCCCAAAAACTAAGTGATAGAATGAACTTGCTCTGGCTGGGACGGAAACATTTTTACAAAATAATGTAATAAGAAATAATACTTAAAATTATAAAGCATTCTATAAGAGAATACCACACAGATGGGAGAAAAAACAGAGGGAAGTTAGGCAAAATTGCAAATGTAATAATGTAGTAAAATTTTTCTGTATTGTTATGTTTTGTATTGAAAATAATGGGCAGATTGGGTAGAGTAAGGATGTAAGGGTAACACTTACAAAAGGTAGAACGTAGAAGGATCGTTGCCTGAAAGAACGCGACGTTTTTAGAAAAACAAGCCGGCCTTGATCAATCGTATTGACCGTATTGGAATTGAAGAAGAACAGATAAAATTGCAGTGATAGGAGGTACAAATATGAGTGCAGATTACATCACAATGACCATACCAAAACAGAAGAGGATAGCTCTTATCGCCCATGATGCGAAGAAGGAAGAACTCATCAAGTGGTGCGAGGATAATAGGGACATATTGAGCCAGCATGAGCTGTGCGGAACGGGAACAACGGCCCGCATGATAACAGATAGAACCAATCTTCAGGTGAAGGGTTACAACAGCGGTCCGCTTGGAGGAGACCAGCAGATCGGCGCGAAGATTGTCGAGGGAAGGATAGATTTCGTAGTTTTCTTCTCGGATCCGCTCACAGCAGCACCACACGACCCGGATGTGAAGGCCCTGCTCCGAATCGCCCAGGTGTACGACATACCGATGGCGAACAACAAAGCCACAGCGGACTTTATGATCCAGTCGAAGCTGATGGATGAGACGTATGATCATCAGGTTATAAATTTCCAGAAGAATATCGACAACAGGGCGAATACGCTGGGAAAATAATTGTATAGTGATAATGAAGTCTAAGGATCCACAGGATATCTGGCAAATGTCAGCCGACCTGTGGATTTTTTCTATTTTAGGCCGAGATAGTGGAGGGGCCTGGTTCCATTGGCGGCCTTATCTGTTAAAATGCACAAAATGTATTGTATATTTTTACATTAATTCATTGTAAGCAATATGTCCAGAGCAAAAGTTATAAAGATGGCAGGCAGCAAGGGCGTTGCGAAGAATATCACAGGTCTCACAAAGGGCAAGAGATACTATGTGAGCGTTAGAAGCTACAAGACTGTAGGTAAGAAAACTTACTATTCCGCATGGAGTACTCCAAAGAGTGTTGCGGTCAGCAAATAGTGAAACAGTTAAATATCATAGTTTAGCGGAATATCTCTCCGGATCATAGAATAAAAACTGTGATCCGGGGAATTTTTATGCGATAAAGAATACTTTTCAAGACCGTATCCGCAAGAGGTATTTGTGGTTGCTATACCGGATGATTTGCATTACACCCGGTTTGTATATATAATGGGTGGAGGAACAGGGAGGTAAGTATATTGAGAGCAGCCAAATGGTTAATGCGGGCGATAATAGCGCTTGCTGTATGTGCGATCCTTGGAATAACTGTCACATCGGCGGTTCTGGGCTACAAGGCGGGCAGAGAGATAAAAGAAGAGAAGAAGGCTAGTGCCAAGAGTTCATATGAGGAAAAGACTGTGGACATCAAAGATCTGTTTGACAATGTTAGTATACAGGCAGCGAAGGATATGGCTGTGGATCTTCAGTCCTCAGCGGATGGTAAGTGCCATGTGCATTATTATGATTCAGATGAGGTGATCCATTCGATCTATGTGGAGGATAATACGCTTGTGATTACATGTGAGGATGACAGAACCTTTGGCTCAGATATTGGATTTGGTGAGGATCCCTATGTAACTATTGAGATCCCTGCAAGACAGTATGATAAAATAGAACTGGTGTCAGAGTCAGGACAGATATCAGCGAGTCAGTCGATAAGGTGCAATACGCTTGATGTCACGGAAAAGAGCGGCAGCATGTATCTTGTAAATGTCACTGCGGACACTGTTCAGCTTGCGAGCGAATCGGGCGATGTGAGCTTGGCTACGATCAATGTGAGAAATCTGTATTATGAAGGGAATAGCGGTAATTTGTCGGTTGTCAACGTTGTGGCAGACAACATCAGATTCAGCGTTGGTGATGGAAAGTTTGAAGGCTACAATCTGCTTGCAAACAGCACATCGGCCTACAAATCAAAGAAAGGTGACATACTTGTGGAGGGCTGTGACAGCCCGACATTTGTGTTTGATTCAGTCAAGGGTGATATACATGCAACGTTTTTATCACCAAAGCAGATAACTATAGACAGTCGGAGTGGAGATATAGACATTCCGGAAATTGTGGAGAAATATAATGGATGCTGTGTGGTGACAACTGATTCCGGAGATGTTACGATAAAATATGTAGAGGGATAGAAATGCAATTGGAATTTGTAAATGCAAATAAATACAGGAAACAGGTCAGACAACTGTTTGTGACGGCGTTTCCGAGGGAGGAGAGACCTCCTATGTGGATGATGACTAGAAGGTGCCATCAGGGTAAGGCAGAATTTTCTGCGGTGCTGGATGGTGACAGATTTGTCGGACTGACCTATGTGATAGGAAATGACAGCGTGAAGACACTGATGTTTCTTGCGATAGCCGAGGATGCCAGGGATGGCGGATATGGCTCAGAGATATTAAGGTGTGTGCATGAAAAGTATGGAGATACGAAGATATTTCTAAATATAGAGCCGCTGGATAAAGATGCTCCAAACTATGAACAGAGATGCCGAAGAAAGGCATTTTACAATAGAAATGGTCTGGATCTGCTTGATTATCAGGTCAGAGAGGCGGGGGTGACATATGAGATGCTCACCTATGGAGAGTATGTGACAAAACAGGAATATGAGGAGGTCATGATAGTAATGTATGGATCTCTTCTATATAAAATAATAAAACGTATATAGAGACTTAGAATAGAAAAGAGGCAGAGATCATGAAGGTAAAGATCATACAGAAAAAGGATGAGTATTCAATGGAGTATAATGTAGGGGATATTCTTGAGGTGGACAGCACATGGTATGGCGGTGTGACTGTGCTCGGGAAGACCGGAGTCCCAGTGTCCATAGACAAGGACGAGTATGTCAATGTGACGGGCGACGGAGAGGCTGTAGTATCGGATGCTGAGAGTATGACGGTGACATCAGGTGAGACTGAATTCCAGGGTGGTCTCAGACCGAAGGGACAGGGCGTAGCTACAGAACAGTTTGGACATCTGGCGGAGATAGACCAGGAGGTGCGTGGTGCCGTGAGAGATCTTCTTGAGGTTGCTAATCTTGAACCAGGGGATGCACTTGTCATAGGATGTTCCTCCAGCGAGGTTGCAAATATGAGAATAGGCTCATTTTCCAGTGAGGATATAGGCAAATGCATAGCCAGTGCAATATTAGATGAACTTTCGGGAACAGGAATATATATGGCAGCCCAGTGCTGTGAGCATTTGAATAGAGCTATTATAGTGGAGAAGGCGTACGCAAAGGAGAACAGGATACCTATAGTTAACGTTGTTCCGCAGCTTAAGGCTGGAGGTTCATTTGCCACTGCGGCTTATGCGGAGATGAAGGAGCCTGTTGCAATAGAATATATTCAGGCACAGGCGGGAATAGATATAGGAGATACTTTGATAGGAATGCACCTTGCACCGGTTGCTGTGCCGGTGAGATCAGAGCACAGCATGGTCGGCGGAGCCCATGTGGTCATGGCGAGAACCAGAGCCAAATATATAGGCGGGATCAGAGCCGGCTACAGAGAGGGAATATAAAATAGAAAGTATAGATAGGAAAAAAGATAAGAAAAAGATAAGAAATAGATAGAAAATTTATGGATTATTATTTGCTAGGAGGAACAGGATGTACGACAATATAATATTCGATTTATATGGAACTCTCATAGATATACACACTGACGAGGAAGATATAGCAGTGTGGAAGCATATGTGTGAATTCTATGCGGAGCACGGCGTGAAATACAATCCTGCGGGACTCAGGTCAAAGTATAAGAGACAAGTGAGACGCGCTGAACAGGCGATGGCAAAGAAGAAATTCAAATTCCCGGAGATACAGATACTGGATGTGTTCGAACAGCTCACGCGAAAGAAAGATCAGGATGCAGATGACTGCGCTGAACTCACGGTGAAGGCTGCACAGGAGTTTAGAAAGACATCCACTGAATATATAAAGTTGTATGATGGTGTGAAAGAGATGCTTGGCAGACTGAAGAATTCTGGAAAGAAACTTTATGTGCTTTCAAATGCACAGAGGGTATACACACTGCCGGAGATACAGAAACTTGGAATAGAGGAATATTTCACAGACATATCATTGTCATCGGATTTTGGTGCCATGAAACCGGATGCGGTATTTTATCAGCAGATGTTGGACAGAAATCACATCAATCCAAACCGTTCTATAATGGTTGGTAATGATGCGGTGTGTGATATCATGGCGGCAAGGCAGGCGAGACTTCATACATGTTATATCCACTCAAAACTGTCACCTGTGGATGATGACCAGAGATATATAAAGTCGGACATAATGCTGGATGAGCCGGATATGGCAAAGCTGTGTGAGTACCTGCTCGGAGAAGAATAAGTCCGTTAAAAAACAGCGGCAGCCCATACATACTGTAAACATGTATATGGGCTGCCGCTGCTTGGCGTTATATATTGAGTTGCACCGGTATCACTTGACATTTAGCTGAACAGTTCACCGTGCTTTTCGTAATCGGTTATCCTTGATATGGTATTGTCGTCATTTACAAATACGACCTTAGGTGTATGCTCATTTGCCTCATCGGGAGTCATGGAAGCGTAACACATAAGGATTATGTGATCTCCTACCTGAACCTGACGGGCTGCTGCTCCGTTCAGACACATGACACCAGATCCTGGTTCACCAGCGATGGTGTATGTCTCGAAACGGTTGCCGTTCTCTATATCCACTATCTGTACAAGCTCGTACTCAAGGATTCCGGCCGCCTTCAGAAGTTCTGAATCGACAGTTATGCTTCCTACGTAGTTAAGTTCGGCCTGGGTTACGACAGCTCTGTGAATTTTGCTCTTTAACATTGTGATATTCATAAGCTTTTGCCTTTCTACTGCCACCGATGGATTGGCAGTCTGGTCAGTCTACAACGAAACAAGCATTAGCACCACGAAACAAATCGAAGCTGCCCATGCTTGTCGCAATTATAATATCATAAATTGGCGAGATTGCAACAGGAAATGAAATCATTTCTTGATTAAATGTGGTACATGTGCAAAAATAATTGCATGAGATGGATAGGCGTTTGACGGGAAAGGTGAGTAATGGGAAGTCAGAATTATTTGAACATGGCATTTGAAAAACTGGGGCATATAATGCTTGATGATATGAGAATGAAAGCTTCAGATATATATAAGTTGGCGGTGAAACGGCAGAAGAAGCAGGATTATAATCCCCCTGTTTACAATGAAAACAAGATAAATATTCGTTCGGTGTTTGAAAAGGGAGGCATGTGTTTCTATGTAACACCAAAGAATGCTTCAGTGAAAGAGTACTTCATGTTCCTTCACGGAGGTGGTTTCGTATCTCAGATGAGTCGAAATGAGTGGAGGTTTGTGCTGGATACCGTGGAGAGTACAGGATATGGAGCGGTCGTGCCGGTATATCCAATTGCCCCAGATCATTCGGCGGCGGAGGCTGTTGATATGCTGGCGGGAGCCTATGAGAAACTCTGTGAGAAGGAAGATGCGAACAGGATAGTCCTGATTGGAGATTCGTCGGGGGCATGCCTTGCACTGTCGGTCGCGATACAGCTTTGGAAGACGGGAATCAGAAGACCAGACAAACTGATATTGTGCTCTCCAGTTCTCGACACTGAGTTTGAAGACCGTGAGCTGGAACAGGAGATGGGAGACAGGCGGAAGTTCGTGTACGGCTACTATTACACTCCGGAGATCAGAAGCTTTCTCAGACAGTACTGGGTAAAGGACTCGGAGGGAAAAGTGGATGTTACCAGTCCTGTGTACTCAGATCTGACAGACATATGCGATGAGATAGATATATTCACGAGCGATGGTGACATGCTCAACTGTTATGCGAGGAGACTGTACGACAAGATAAAGAGAACAAGCACAAAGGTCAACTTTTACCAGTATTATTCTGTGGTGCATGATTATTTTGACCACCCATATATTCCTGAATGCAAAACCGTAATAAAAAAGATAGTGGCGAGTATCAAGGGAGATTCGGATTTTGTGCCGGCAGATATAGAGAATGATATATGGTGTCGCGCCATGATGGCGGAGAGATACCCGAAACTCTATGAGGATTCAGAATCTATCAGACTGGCGGACAAGATAGGAATAGAACATAAGAACAGAAATTCCCAGTATACATTCTATGACAGAACAGTTATCATGGAGAGGCTGGTGGCAATGGATGACAGGGTAGGAAACTTCATCAACAGATATGCCGATGGCATAATCGTAAATGTTGGAGCCGAGCTTGACACGATGTTTGGCAGGGTGGATAACGGTCGTATAAAGTGGTACAACGTGGATTTGCCTGAGAGGATAGATCTGCGCAGAAAATACATGGACACCCGAGACAGAGAGGTGAACATAGGTGAGAATATACTTGATTATAGATGGCTTGAGCAGATAACAAAGCCACGTGACACGGCGATACTATTTGTTTTATACGATATGACAAAGTATTTTGACCGTGAGAGACTGAAGGGATTTCTTAATGCTGTGTGGCGAAAGTTTCCGGGCGCGGAGGTTGTGTTCGACGCGAAGAATTCTGTGGCTAAGCGGATGTGGAATATAAATGTGTTCATGGGAAGAAATAAGGGTAGTATGCTTAGATTCAGCATAGATAACTGTACAAGTCTTATGTATGATTGGAATGTAAAATATAAGATACTCTGTGACGAGACAATATTCAGGGGTGGTGACCTGGAGAGAATGCTTTCACCTAAGGAGTGCGCGAAGTTCAGACATTCGATCAAGAAGAAATATGACAAGATCATACACCTGCGTCTTGGAACAGAACATTTCCTTGTCTGATATTTATGTTTGTATTCACACCATATGTCAGGAAAATTAAGACGACATATCGGGAGTGGGCTGGTAAAATAGAAAACGCGGTAAGCTGATCAGAAGAAGCGGATGGCGGAAACAGATAACAAAAAATATATAACAAACAGATGGCAAATAACAGCAACAGACAGAAGGATTATACAGCTAGACACAACAGAAGAAAGAGATGATATAGTTATGGATACGATTCAGGTGAAAAAGTTTACCAGAAACTGGTGCATACTTGTTGGCACGATATGTCTGATAATAGGACTTATAATAGGTACAGTGATAGGTCGGGCGTGGGGGTTTACAAGTTCGAAGGCTTCACCGGGGCTCAGCTATGAAGCCGGGTACACGATAGAGGACACCGAGATAACCAGCAGCATATATGACAATTACTGGAATTACATACCGACAGCGTATATCAATGTCGGTGATCTAGGACCGGATGCGCTGCTCTATAAGATAAGTGACAAGGTTGCCAGAAACAATCTAGATACAGAACGGTTCTACACTGGAGATGACGGGTATATGCACTACAGTGATGATAATGTAGACGAAACCCTTGTGGGTGTGGATCTGTCAACGTTTCAGGGAGATATAGACTGGGAAACATTGTCGGCGAACAAGGATGTAGACTTTGTTATGCTCCGGGTTGGATATCGAGGTTACACAGAGGGGGGACTCATGCTTGATTCAAGCTTTGAGGACAACAAGGCAGCTGTCATAAAACATAAGGTCCCGACCGGATTGTATTTCTTTACACAGGCAATAACATATGATGAGGGTGTGGAGGAAGCAAAGTTTGTTCTGAAGCAGATCGGCAAGATGAAGGTCACATATCCTATAGTTATTGACTCAGAGCTTATAGGCGATAACGAGGCGAGGGGCGACAATGCCTCTGTTGATGAGAGAACAGACGGTGTGGTAGGCTTTTGTGAGACGATCAAGGCGGCAGGATACACGCCTATGATATATGCCAGCAGAAATATGTTTGCCCAGTGCCTTGACATGGACAGACTTGGCGACTACGAGCTGTGGCTTGCCCACTATGCAAATGTCCCAAACTTTCCATATAAATATACGGGATGGCAGTACACAGAATCCGGAAGTGTTGACGGCGTGTACGGTGATGTTGATCTGAATCTCTGGTTTAAGAATTAATTATATAGGAGTTCTTGAAAATGTGAAACTGACATAATATATAGAAAAAACAGGTTATATATTATGGCTGCAAAGATAATGATAGATGCCGGACATGGCGGTTATGACAACGGGGCATCCTACGAGGGACGCCTTGAGAAGAATGACAACCTCAACCTTGCACTTGCACTCGGAGATGAACTGGAAAGGCGAGGCTATGACGTGGAATATACCAGAACCACGGATGTGTACGATTCGCCCGCGAGAAAGGCGCAGATAGGAAATGAAAGAGGGGCGGATTATTTCATATCCCTTCACAGGAATTCTTCTCCCGAGCCGAATGGCTACAACGGCGTGCAGACTCTGGTGTATGACAAAAGCGGAATCAAATACGAACTAGCACAGAACATCAACAATGAACTTGAAAAACTTGGTTTTAGAAACATAAATGTAGAAGAGCGCCCAGGGCTGGCGGTCCTTAGAAGAACGCAGATGCCAGCGGTGCTTGTAGAAACTGGATTTATAAACAATGACTACGATAATTACCTATATGATTACAATTTTGAGGCTATCGCATCGGCTATAGCGGATGCGGTTGGGGAAACGATATAGGAGAAAATAAGAAAATAATTTAAAATATAGTTGACACTGTAATCGTAGTGTGTTATATTAGGCAACGATGAACTGCCGAAGACAGTAGGTGCCGCAAGGCGTAAGATATCACATCACCTACCGAGGAAAGATATCGTTAATTGATTTAACAATATACTCTCAAGTCTTATGGCTTTGAGAGTTTTTTTATATCTTGAATGTGCAGTCATTAGTAAAATAAGGAGGCGCATTATGGCAAAGGTAGAGTTAAAGAAGCCAATAGTAGAAGAGATCAAGGCAAATCTTGAAGGCGCTGCTACTGCAGTAGTTGTAGACTATCGTGGTCTTACAGTTGAGCAGGATACACAGCTCCGTAAGAATTTAAGAGAAGCTGGTGTTGTATACAAGGTATACAAGAACACAATGGTCAATTTTGCTATCGAGGGAACAGAGTTCGAAGGCCTTAAGGGTTGTTTAGAGGGACCAACTGGTCTTGCAATCTGCAAGGAAGATGCTACAGCAGCTGCAAGAGTACTTGCAGATTTCGCAAAGGATGCCCCAGCTCTTGAGCTTAAGGGTGGTGTTGTAGAAGGAACATTCTACGATGCAGAGGGAATCCAGGTTATTGCAAAGATTCCTTCAAGAGAGGTTCTTATTTCCAAGTTCCTTGGAAGTATCCAGTCACCTATCGCAAACTTCGCTCGAGTTATCAAGCAGATCGCAGAGCAGAAGGAAGCATAAGAAGTATGACCTTGAGCGTATATTCAAACGCAGATATGTGCTTAAAGGAATGTCTGGTGAGAGTTTCGCTGAAGAAGCTTATCGGACAATTGAATGCCTATATCATGGACAAGGGGTATCCGCATGAGACGAGAATGGTGTGTGGATACATTACAAAATAACAAATTATATTATATGGAGGAAAACATAATGACAACTCAGGAAATTATTGAAGTAATCAAAGGTTTATCAGTATTAGAGTTAAATGACTTAGTTAAGGCTTGCGAAGAGGAGTTCGGCGTATCAGCAGCAGCAGGCGTTGTAGTTGCAGCAGCAGGTGCTGACGGTGCAGCAGCAGCTGAGGAGAAGGATTCATTCAACGTAGAGCTTACAGAGGTTGGTCCTAACAAGGTTAAGGTTATCAAGGTTGTTCGTGAGCTTACAGGTTTAGGCCTTAAGGAAGCTAAGGACGCAGTTGATGGCGCTCCAAAGGTAATCAAGGAGGACGCTACTAAGGAAGAGGCTGAGGAAGCTAAGACAAAGCTTGAGGCTGAGGGAGCTAAGGTTACATTAAAGTAATTTGATTACTTGATCGTAATATTAGTAAATAAGATATTATTCGGTCTGGCGGTACATCCGAGTGCCGTCAGACCGGTTTTTTCTATAAATAAATTTGATGCCGTTGGCTTGATGTTGTCCGAGAGCCGTTCGGTATAGATATATGATACGATTCAATATGTATTATGATAAGTGATCAGCTGATAATGATACATATTTTCTTTTATTCAAAAAAAATCCAAAAACTAGTTGACAAATATTGCATTTGCTGATAGTATAGTATACTGTCACTATTATGGGTTCGTGTGCGAACATCCCATGATAGCCTGATAAATGGCTTTGAAACACTTATATAACTTAAGGTTGTCCTAAAAAGCATAAAAATAAATTCCAAGGGGTGAATGTGTCGATGGAAAAGAACAGAATTAGTCCTGTCAAGTCTGGAAAAGGCTACAGAATGAGCTATGCGAAGCAGAAGGACGTCCTGGATATGCCTAACTTCATTGAGGTTCAGAAGAATTCATACAATTGGTTCTTAACTGACGGTCTGAGGGAAGCATTTAGGGATATTTCTCCAATCACTGATTACTCTGGTCAGTATAGTCTTGAATTTGTAGATTTTCAGTTCTGCAAGAATGACTTGAAGTACAGTATCGAGGAATGCAAGGAGAGAGATGCAACATATGCAGCTCCACTCAGAGTTAAGGTTAGACTCAGGGTGAAGGATGCTCCGGATATGCCGGAATATGAGATCTTCATGGGTGATCTTCCGCTTATGACAGAGACAGGAACATTCGTTATCAATGGTGCAGAGCGAGTTATAGTCAGCCAGTTGGTTCGTTCACCTGGTATTTACTATGATATAACTCATGATAAGGTTGGTAAGAAGCTGTATGCATGTACAGTTATTCCGAACAGAGGTGCATGGCTGGAGTACGAGACTGATTCCAACGATGTATTCTATGTCCGTGTTGATAGAACTAGAAAAGTACCAGTAACTGTTCTTATCCGTGCACTTGGTCTTGGAACAGATCAGGAGATCATAGATTTGTTTGGCGAGGAGCCAAAGATCATGGAGAGTCTTAACAAGGATCCTGCAAAGTCATACTCAGAGGGTGTAGTTGAACTTTACAAGAAGATCAGACCAGACGAGCCTTCGGTAGTGGAGAATGCAGAGAGCCTTATCAATGCCATGTTCTTTGATGCTAGAAGATACGATCTCGCCAAGGTTGGACGTTATAAGTTCAACAAGAAGCTTGCCCTTAAGGCCCGCATTGCAGGACATGTGCTGGCTGAGGATGCTATCGATCCTAGCACAGGAGAGGTTATAGCTGAGGCAGGTACAGTAGTATCAGAGGAGCTTGCTGACACAATTCAGGATGCTGCAGTTCCATATGTAATGATCCAGACTGAGGAGAGAAACGTGAAGGTTCTTTCCAATATGATGGTTAATATAGCAAATTATGTTGACTTTGACCCTGCTGAGCTGGGCATAGTTGAGCGTGTATACTATCCGGTTCTTGAGGGACTCCTTGAGGAATATGGTGATGACACAGAGAAGCTGAAGGCTGCAGTTGAGCGCGATATGTCAGACCTTGTGCCAAAGCACATCACAAAGGAAGATATATTTGCATCTATCAACTACAATATTCATCTTGAGTATGGCATTGGATTTGATGATGATATCGATCATCTGGGCAACAGACGTATCAGAGCGGTTGGAGAACTTCTTCAGAACCAGTACAGAATCGGTCTTTCAAGACTTGAGAGAGTCGTAAGAGAGAGAATGACAACACAGGATGCTGAGTCTATAACACCTCAGTCCCTTATAAATATCAAGCCTGTAACAGCTGCAGTTAAGGAGTTTTTCGGAAGTTCACAGCTGTCACAGTTTATGGATCAGAATAACCCTCTGTCGGAGCTGACTCACAAGAGAAGACTTTCAGCCCTTGGCCCTGGTGGACTTTCACGAGATAGAGCCGGATTCGAGGTTCGAGATGTACACTATACACATTACGGTAGAATGTGTCCTATCGAGACCCCTGAGGGACCTAACATCGGACTTATCAACTCGCTGGCTACATATGCGCGTATCAACGAGTATGGTTTTGTTGAGGCTCCATACAGAAGACTTGACAAGACAGATCCTAAGAATCCTGTAGTAACTGACGAGGTAGTATATCTCACGGCTGATGAGGAAGACAGATACAGAGTAGTACAGGCTAATGAGCCTATAGATGCCGACGGACATTTTGTAAGAAACAACGTATCAGGTAGATTTAGAGCTGATACGACCGAGTTCCCTAAGTCCAAGGTAGACCTTATGGATGTATCACCTAAGATGGTATTCTCAGTTGCTACATCTATGATTCCTTTCTTACAGAACGATGATGCTAACCGTGCCCTTATGGGATCTAACATGCAGCGTCAGGCGGTTCCTCTTATGATGACAGAGTCAGCTGTGGTTGGAACAGGAATGGAGGCAAAGGCAGCTGTTGATTCAGGTGTCTGCGTAGTTGCCAAGAGAGATGGTGTTGTTGAGTATTCAAACAGCACGGAAATCTGTATAAGAGCAGATGAGGATGGCAAAAAGGATGTATACCATGTTATTAAGTTCGCACGAAGCAATCAGGGTAACTGTATGAACCAGAGACCTATCGTGTTCAAGGGCGACCATGTCAAGGCTGGAGATGTTATTGCTGATGGCCCTTCAACATCAGGTGGAGAGATCGCACTTGGTAAGAACCCTCTTATCGGATTTATGACATGGGAAGGTTACAACTACGAGGATGCGGTTCTTCTCAGCGAGAGACTTGTAAGAGATGATGTATATACATCTATCCATATCGAGAAGTACGAGTGTGAGGCTCGTGATACAAAGCTTGGTAAGGAAGAGATCACAAGAGATCTTGCAGGACTTTCAAATGACGTTCTCAAGGATCTTGATGAGAATGGTATCATCAGAATCGGTGCTGAGGTTCGTGCCGGTGATATTCTTGTCGGTAAGGTAACTCCAAAGGGAGAGACAGAGCTCACAGCAGAGGAGAGACTTCTTCGTGCTATCTTTGGTGAGAAGGCAAGAGAGGTAAGAGATACATCACTGAAGGTTCCACACGGAGCGTTCGGTATAGTTATAGATGCAAAGGTATTTACACGCGCTGACGGAGATGATCTTCCGGCAGGTGTAGACAAGAAGGTTCGAGTTTATATAGCACAGAAGAGAAAGATCCAGGTCGGAGATAAGATGGCTGGTCGTCATGGTAACAAGGGTGTAGTTTCACGAGTGCTCCCTGTTGAGGATATGCCATTCCTTCCAAATGGTCGTCCTCTTGATATTGTGCTTAATCCACTGGGTGTTCCTTCACGAATGAATATCGGACAGGTCCTTGAGATACATCTTGGGCTTGCTTCACAGGTCCTTGGCTTCAAGGTATCGACTCCGGTATTCAACGGTGCAACCGAGTTTGACATCATGGATACACTGGAGATGGCAAATGACTATGCAAATGGTACTTGGGAAGACTTTGAGGCCAAGTACAAGGATACAGTAAAACCGGAAGTTATGGACTTCCTTTACAAGAATAGAGATCACAGAGCAGAGTGGAAGGGTGTACCTATCAACAGAACAGGTAAGGTTCAGCTCCGCGATGGTAGAACAGGAGAGAACTTTGATGCACCTGTAACTATTGGTTACATGCATTATCTCAAACTGCACCATTTGGTTGACGATAAGATCCACGCTCGTTCAACTGGTCCGTACTCACTCGTAACACAGCAGCCACTGGGTGGTAAAGCTCAGTTCGGTGGACAGAGATTTGGAGAGATGGAGGTTTGGGCTCTTGAGGCTTATGGTGCTTCATATACACTGCAGGAGATTCTGACAGTTAAGTCTGATGATGTTATCGGACGTGTGAAGACATATGAGGCTATCATCAAGGGCGAGAACATACCTGCACCAGGAGTTCCTGAGTCGTTCAAGGTTCTTCTCAAGGAGTTCCAGGCACTCGGACTTGATGTAAGAGTTGTCAGAGAGGAAGATGATGAGGATGGTAATAAGAAGATGGTAGAAGTAGATCTCAGCGAGACTATGGAAGCATACGATTACAATCCAAGTATCAAGAGGCTTCTCAGCGACAGATCGTCAGACAGAGATGATTCAGAGGAGACGGAGGCACCCGAGATATTCAGAGGCGATGATGCTGCTGAACTTGAGGCCAACGGATTCTCAGAGGTTGACGAAGCGGATATGAATGATGACGTCGATTCAGATTTTGTGGATGATGAAGAATAAGAAAGGAGCTTTGTAAGATGCCAGAATACAATGTAGACAATACAGAACAGGAAAAGTCATTGAACTTTGACGCAATAAAAATCGGACTTGCATCTCCTGAAAAGATAAGAGAGTGGTCTCACGGCGAGGTAAAACGCCCAGAGACTATTAACTACAGAACACTTAAGCCGGAGAAGGATGGCCTGTTCTGCGAGAAGATATTTGGACCGCAGAAGGATTGGGAGTGTAACTGTGGAAAGTACAAGAAGATCAGATTTAAGGGCGTTGTGTGTGACAAGTGTGGCGTAGAGGTAACAAAGTCTAGCGTTCGTAGAGAGCGTATGGGACATATCGAGCTTGCTGCTCCAGTTTCACATATCTGGTATTTCAAGGGAATACCTAGCCGTATGGGACTGATACTGGATATCTCTCCAAGAATCCTTGAGAAGGTTCTCTACTTCTCATCATATATAGTTACAGATCCAAAGGATACTCCACTTGCATACAAGCAGATCCTCAATGAGCAGGAGTATAGAGATGCAGAGAAAGAGTATGGATTTGGTTCATTCGTAGCAGAGATGGGTGCTGAGGCTATACAGAAGCTTCTTATGGCTATTGATCTAGATAAAGAGAGCGAGGAGCTTAAGAAGGAGCTTGAGACTTGTAGCGGACAGAAGAGAACAAGGATCATAAAGAGACTTGAGGTTATGGAGGCATTTAGAACTTCAGAGAATAGACCAGAGTGGATGATTATGAACGTTATCCCTGTTATCCCACCGGATATCAGACCTATGGTACAGCTCGAGGGTGGAAGATTTGCCACATCAGATCTCAATGACCTTTACAGAAGAATAATAAACAGAAACAACCGTCTTAGAAGACTCCTTGATCTTGGAGCTCCAGAGATAATTGTCAGAAATGAGAAGAGAATGCTGCAGGAAGCAGTTGATGCTCTCATAGATAACGGTCGTCGTGGCCGTGCGGTAACAGGTCCTGGAAACAGAGCACTCAAGTCACTTTCGGAGATGCTCAAGGGTAAGCAGGGTCGTTTCCGTCAGAACCTTCTCGGTAAGCGTGTTGACTATTCAGGACGTTCAGTTATCGTAGTAGGACCAGAGCTTAAGATATATCAGTGTGGTCTCCCTAAGGAGATGGCAATAGAACTGTTCAAGCCATTCGTTATGAAAGAACTTACAGCTACAGGTAAGGCAAATAATATCAAGCAGGCCAAGAAGATGGTAGAGAAACTTGAGCCACAGGTTTGGGACATCCTCGAGGATGTCATCAAGGAGCACCCGGTTATGCTTAACCGTGCCCCTACACTCCACAGACTTGGAATTCAGGCATTTGAGCCAGTGCTTGTAGGTGGTAAGGCTATAAAGCTTCACCCACTTGTATGTACAGCGTTCAACGCTGATTTCGATGGAGATCAGATGGCTGTTCATCTTCCACTTACAGTAGAGGCTCAGGCAGAGTGTAGATTCCTTCTGCTCTCCCCTAACAACCTTCTGAAGCCATCAGATGGTGCAACAGTTGCGGTTCCTTCACAGGATATGATACTTGGTATATATTATCTTACCCTAGATAAAGATGGTGAGATTGGTGAGGGCAAGTACTTCAAGTCCAAGAATGAAGCAATTCTTGCGTATGAGAATAAAGTTATCACTCTTCACAGCAAGATTCATGTGAGAAGGACAGTAGAATATGAAGGACAGGAGATTACAGGTGTTATAGATACCACCCTTGGTAAGATGCTCTTTAATGAGATAATCCCACAGGATCTCGGTTTTGTAGACAGAAGCACACCTGAGAATGCTCTTCGTCTTGAGATAGAGAAGACTGTAGGTAAGAAGCAGCTTAAGCCAATACTTGACAAGTGTATCAACACACATGGCGCAACAAAGACCGCAGAAGTGCTTGATGATGTAAAGGCTATAGGTTATAAGTTCTCTACAAGAGGTGCTATATCAGTTTCAATTTCTGATATGAAGGTGCCTGATGAGAAGAAAGATATTCTTGATGATGCACAGAAGCGCGTTGACGAGATAACAAAGAGATTCAGACGTGGTATGGGTACTGAGGAAGAGAGATACCAGGCAGTAGTTAAGGTCTGGGAGGCAGCTGATAAGCATCTTCAGGAGCTCCTGTTTGCCGGTCTTGATAAATACAATAACATATTTATGATGGCAGATTCAGGAGCCCGTGGTTCTAACCAGCAGATAAAGCAGCTTGCAGGTATGCGAGGACTGATGGCTGATACAACAGGTAGAACTATCGAACTTCCTATCAAGTCAAACTTCCGTGAGGGACTTGACGTTCTGGAGTACTTTATCTCAGCTCATGGAGCACGTAAGGGACTTTCAGATACAGCTCTTCGTACAGCCGATTCTGGATATCTGACAAGACGACTTGTTGATGTATCACAGGATCTTATCATCAGAGAGCCTGACTGTAGCATAGGAAGAAAAGAAATCCCGGGAATGGTCATAGAAGCCTTCAGAGAAGGAAAGGAAATGATCGAGGAATTCCAGGAGAGAATTACCGGAAGGTATCTTGCTGAGTCAGTGTATGACGCAGAAGGTAATATGCTCGTCAAGATAAACCACATGGTTACAGCAAAGAGAGCAGAACTCATTGTTAACAAGGGTGTTGATTCAAATGGTGTTCCATTTACAGTTACAGACGAAAATGGAGAGAGAAAGGTAAGACTTGACGCAAAGATCAAGATCAGAACAGTCCTCACATGTAAGTCACACCTTGGTGTATGTGCTAAGTGTTATGGTGCCAACATGGCAACAGGTCTCCCTGTTCAGGTTGGTGAGTCCGTAGGAATCATAGCAGCTCAGTCAATCGGAGAGCCTGGTACACAGCTTACAATGAGAACATTCCATACAGGTGGTGTTGCTGGTGGTGATATCACACAGGGTCTTCCTAGAGTTGAGGAGCTCTTTGAGGCAAGAAAGCCAAAGGGACTTGCAATTATTGCAGAGTTCGGTGGAAAGGTACAGCTCCGCGACAACAAGAAGAAGAGAGAGATCATTATAACAAACGACGAGACAGGTGAGTCGAAGGCATATCTCATACCTTATGGTTCAAGAATCAAGGTTCTCGATGATCAGGTTCTTGAGGCTGGAGATGAGCTCACAGAGGGTTCAGTAAATCCACATGATATTCTTAAGATCAAGGGTGTTCGTGCAGTTCAGGATTACATGCTCCGAGAGGTTCAGAAGGTTTACAGACTTCAGGGTGTTGAGATCAATGACAAGCATATAGAGATTATTGTTAGACAGATGCTGAAGAAGATCATTATTGATGAGCCGGGTGATTCAGATTATCTGCCAGGAACTCAGGCAAATCTTCTTGAGTTTGAGGATACAAACGAAGCACTTATTGCCGAGGGTAAGGAACCTGCAACAGGAACACAGATAATGCTTGGAATAACAAAGGCATCATTAGCAACTGATTCATTTATGTCAGCCGCTTCATTCCAGGAGACAACAAAGGTTCTTACCGATGCTGCAATAAAGAGCAAGGTGGATCCACTGGTTGGCCTTAAGGAGAATGTTCTTATCGGTAAGCTTATACCTGCTGGTACAGGTATGAAGAGATACCGCTCAGTAAAGCTTGACACAGAGATGGAAGAACTTGATTTCTTTGATGATGAAGAAGATGATGATTACAGCGATATAGATGGTGTCAATACAGAGGCAAAGGTCTTTGATGAACTTGATGCAGAGGACGATATCGTTGCAGATGAATTTAACAATTCTCAGCCAGTTGGCGCAGGTGTTAGCGAGGATGAGTAATCCACACAATAGATATCTGATATAAAGGATACGAGGGGAGTCCGGTATATTGATACATGTGCAGACATATAGATTGCCTGTATGTGTTAAAGTATACCGGGCTCTTTTTTATGAAATAATGGATACTATAAAATAATAGATATAGAAAGAAATGGGTGAATTGTATGGCTGCTATCAAAAAGATAGATAATGAGTGCTTGCTTAATGCAGCATATGACCTTGTAAGAAGAGAGGGACTTGCATCTTTGAGCGCCAGAAGACTGGCTGTTGCTGCATCATGCTCAACTCAGCCTATATATGAGAATTTCAGTGGAATGAGCAAGGTTATTGAGATCACTACTCAGCGCATGAATGATGCATTTGCAGAACTGGTCAGTATGGTTGGCAAACAGGAAAATGCTGGGTATGCAAAGCAAGGAATCGAAATATGCCGGTATGCCGATGAGGAAAGGGTTTTGTTCAGACATTTTGTGGCAGACAATTCCAGAGGCATGGAGATGCTGGACAATAAATGGAATTTGGAAATGCTGAAAGAGATATACGGAGTCGGTGGAGATCAGGCGGAAAAAGTAGATCGGGCAATGAAGGACTATATACTTGGCAAGGCATTCCTTGTAAATGCAGGATATGAGAAGTTTGATGCGGATAAGATAGAACGGGATGTAAACGCATATCTGGAATTTGCAATTAACAAATAAGAATATATCAAAAGGCAATATCAGCAGAAAAGGGCAAAAGACGATAGATATTGTTGAATAAAAATGCAGGTGAAAATTGCAAAATAAATGCTTGACAGAGAAAATACACGACTATATAATGATAAAGCATGCGTAAAAACATGCTTTATCATTTTTAAGTTTATATACAGGAGGTGAAAACATGCCAACATTTAACCAGTTAGTTAGAAAAGGAAGACAGACAGTAGAGAAGAAGTCAACTGCACCAGCTCTTCAGAGAAGTTTCAACTCACTCAAGAAGAAGCCAGTAGAGACAAGCTCACCACAGAAGAGAGGAGTTTGTACAGCAGTTAAGACAGCTACTCCTAAGAAGCCTAACTCAGCTCTTAGAAAGATCGCCAGAGTACGTCTTTCCAACGGAATCGAAGTAACAAGCTATATCCCAGGTGAAGGTCACAACCTTCAGGAGCATAGCGTTGTTCTTATCCGTGGTGGAAGAGTAAAGGACTTACCTGGTACAAGATACCATATCATCAGAGGTACTCTTGATACAGCAGGTGTAGCAAAGAGACGTCAGGCTCGTTCAAAGTATGGTGCAAAGCGTCCTAAGGATGCAAAATAAAACATGCTAGAACACAATTCTAATTTGTGCTGGTAAGGTCATGTTTTTATATAGATAATAATTCAGATAGAAACAATTAAGACAGATAACAGCACGAACACATTCCATAATTATAGAGAGAATGTGAGTACCGAAGATTTAATAAATAATTAAGGAGGGAAGAACCGTGCCACGTAAAGGACATATCGCAAAGAGAGACGTATTAGCGGATCCAATTTACAACAATAAGGTCGTTACAAAGCTTATCAACAACATTATGTTAGATGGTAAGAAGGGTGTAGCACAGAAGATCGTCTACGGTGCATTTGATCGTATCGCAGAAGAGACTGGTAAGCCTGCATTAGAGGTATTCGAAGAGGCTATGAACAACATCATGCCACTCCTCGAGGTTAAGGCTAGACGTATCGGTGGTGCAACATATCAGGTACCTATCGATGTAAGACCTGACAGAAGACAGGCTCTCGGACTTCGTTGGTTAACAGCTTTCTCACGTGCAAGAAGTGAGAAGACTATGGAAGAGAGACTTGCGAAGGAGATCATGGATGCAGCTAACAACACAGGCGCATCTGTAAAGAGAAAAGAAGACATGCACAAGATGGCAGAGGCAAACAAGGCATTCGCTCACTACAGATTCTAATTATCTGTGTGAGAATGCATTTGCATGTATGCTTATGTGTATATGGGACACAATAGATGTGTTACGAAAATTAGCAAAAGGAGGACAATCCGTTGGCTGGAAGAGAATATCCATTGGACAGAACAAGAAACATTGGTATTATGGCTCATATCGATGCAGGTAAGACAACTCTTACAGAGCGTATCTTATACTATACTGGTGTTAACTATAAGATTGGTGATACTCATGACGGTACAGCTACCATGGACTGGATGGAGCAGGAGCAGGAGAGAGGTATAACAATTACTTCAGCTGCTACAACATGTCACTGGACACTTGAGGATCATCACAAACCAAAGGCTGGCGCGTTAGAGCACAGAATCAACATCATTGATACTCCGGGACACGTTGACTTCACTGTTGAGGTTGAGCGTTCACTTCGTGTACTTGACGGAGCTGTAGGTGTATTTGATGCTAAGGCTGGTGTAGAGCCTCAGTCAGAGAACGTATGGCGTCAGGCTGACACATACAATGTACCTCGTATGGCATTCATCAACAAGATGGATAAAATGGGTGCAGACTTTTTCTACTCAGTTCAGACAATAATTGATCGTCTGGGCAAGAATGCAATTCCAGTACAGATCCCTATCGGAAAAGAGTCAGACTTCATCGGTCTGATCGATCTGTTCGAGATGGAAGCATACTACTACAAAGATGATAAGGGCGAGGACATCGAGATCACAACTATCCCTGATGACCTTAAGGAGCTTGCAGACAAGTGGCATGAGAACCTTGTCGAGAAGATCTGCGAGTTAGATGACGACTTAATGATGATGTACCTTGAGGGCGAGGAGCCATCAATCGATGAGATGAAGAAGGTTCTTCGTAGAGCAACTATCGCAAGTGAGGCAGTTCCTGTATTCCTTGGTTCAGCATACAAGAACAAGGGTGTTCAGAAGATGCTTGATGGTGTTATCGAGTACATGCCAGCACCAACAGATATCCCTGATATCACAGGTGTTGATCCAGATGGTAACGAGGTTGTTCGTCATTCATCAGATGATGAGCCATTCTCAGCTCTTGCATTCAAGATCATGACAGATCCATTCGTTGGAAAGCTTGCATTCTTCAGAGTTTACTCAGGTACACTGAACTCAGGTTCATATGTACTGAATGCAACAAAGGATAAGAAGGAGCGTGTAGGACGTATCGTACAGATGCATGCCAACGCTCGTAAAGAGATTGATAAGGTTTACTCAGGAGATATCGCAGCTGCTGTAGGTTTCAAGCTTACAACTACAGGTGACACAATCTGTGATGAGCAGCATCCAGTTATCCTTGAGTCAATGGAATTCCCAGAGCCAGTTATCGAGCTTGCTATCGAGCCTAAGACCAAGAATGATCAGGGTAAGATGGGTGAGGCACTCGCAAAGCTTGCTGAGGAGGATCCTACATTCAAGGCTCATACAGACAAAGAGACAGGACAGACAATCATTGCCGGAATGGGTGAGCTTCACCTTGAGGTTATCGTTGATCGTCTTCTCCGTGAGTTCAAGGTTGAGGCAAACGTTGGTGCACCTCAGGTTGCTTACAAGGAGACATTCACAAAGCCAGTTGATATCGACAGCAAGTATGCTAAGCAGTCAGGTGGTCGTGGACAGTACGGTCATTGTAAGGTTAAGTTCGAGCCTATGGATCCTAACGGTGAGGAAACATTCAAGTTCGAGTCAACAGTTGTCGGTGGTGCTATTCCTAAGGAGTACATCCCAGCAGTTGGAGAGGGTATCGAAGAGGCAGCTAAGGCTGGTATCCTTGGCGGCTACCCAGTACTTGGTGTTCATGCTAACGTATACGATGGATCATACCATGAGGTCGATTCATCAGAGATGGCATTCCACATCGCTGGTTCTATGGCATTCAAGGAGGCTATGGCTAAGGCTGACCCAGTTCTTCTTGAGCCTATCATGAAGGTTGAGGTTACAATGCCTGAGGAGTACCTCGGTGATGTAATCGGAAGCTTAAATGCTAAGAGAGGCCAGATCGAGGGTATGGATGATATCGGCGGTGGTAAGATCGTCAGAGCATTCGTTCCACTTGCAGAGATGTTCGGATACTCAACAGAGCTTCGTTCATCAACACAGGGTCGTGGTAACTACTCAATGTTCTTTGAGAAGTACGCTCAGTGTCCAAAGAGCATCCAGGAGAAGGTTATCGCAGAGCATTCTAAGTAAGATATTTGACGAAAGACATTTTCCTGGTCTTTCAGGTCAGATAAATAATAAAAAATATGTGCTGGCAGGTTGAGGATTACACATCGTCAGCCTGCTGGTATAAAGAGATAAAAAATGGTTGAAAATCTCTAGTATTTTCTATATAATGATTTTTAGCCGAGTAACCCGCGTGGGGTATAATATTTAAGGAGGATTTTATATCATGGCAAAGGAAAAGTTTAATAGAAGTAAGCCACATTGTAACATCGGTACAATCGGACATGTAGACCACGGTAAGACTACTCTTACAGCTGCTATCACAAAGGTTCTTTCAGAGAGAGTTGCTGGTAACACAGCTACAGATTTCGAGAACATTGATAAGGCTCCAGAGGAGAGAGAAAGAGGTATCACTATCTCTACAGCTCACGTTGAGTACGAGACAGAGAAGAGACATTACGCACACGTTGACTGTCCAGGACATGCTGATTACGTTAAGAACATGATCACTGGTGCAGCTCAGATGGATGGTGCTATCCTTGTTGTTGCTGCTACTGACGGTGTTATGGCTCAGACAAAAGAGCATATCCTTCTTTCACGTCAGGTTGGTGTTCCTTACATCGTTGTATTCCTTAACAAGTGTGATATGGTAGACGATGAGGAGCTTATCGAGCTCGTTGAGATGGAAGTTACAGAGCAGCTCGAGGAGTACGGATTCAATGATTGTCCTATCGTTAAGGGTTCAGCTCTCAAGGCTCTTGAGGATCCAATGGGACCTTGGGGAGACAAGATCATGGAGCTTATGGATACAATTGATTCATATATTCCAGATCCACAGAGAGATACAGATAAGCCATTCATCATGCCTGTAGAGGACGTATTCACAATCACAGGTCGTGGTACAGTTGCTACTGGTAGAGTAGAGGCTGGTGTAATTCACCTCAATGATGAAGTTGAGATCGTTGGTATCAAGCCAGAGATCCAGAAGACAACAGTAACAGGTATCGAGATGTTCAGAAAGCTCCTTGATGAAGGTCAGGCTGGTGATAACATCGGTGCTCTTCTTCGTGGTATCAAGAGAGAGGATATCGTAAGAGGACAGGTTCTTTGTAAGCCAGGTTCAATTACATGTCATACAAAGTTCACAGCACAGGTTTACGTTCTGACAAAGGACGAGGGTGGTCGTCATACACCATTCTTCAACAACTATCGTCCACAGTTCTACTTCAGAACAACAGACGTTACAGGTGTATGTAACCTTCCAGCTGGTACAGAGATGTGCATGCCTGGTGATAACGTAGAGATGACAATCGAGCTCATCCACCCAATCGCTATGAGCCAGGGTCTTACATTCGCTATCCGTGAAGGTGGACGTACTGTAGGATCAGGACGTGTTGCTACAATCATCGAGTAATCACTGACTAATATATATTGAGTACCGCAAGGTACATTGTGTCCAAACGTAAGATACCCCGGAACCGTAAGGTTTCCGGGGTTTTTCTGTACTCTAAGAAAAGAATTATTCGTAAATTTATCAGGTTAGTAATAGTGAAACATTTATCAGCAAGATGAAATACAGATAAATTTATAATTAAAAAATAAGACCAGCGGTGCCAAAACGGTGCCAAAAAGAAACTCCTGCGAATGTTTGCTATTCACAGGAGTATTTTTTTACCAGCCTTTGATCTGTTTGATTTGTTCAGCACGTTCTGGATCACGATGATATTGTAATTTCAGACGGATAGTTTCCACAACTTCCTGTCTGGATTCATCATCAAGCTGATAGAACGATGTAAGCAGATTATCTACATCAGGCATACTGTTCTTACCGAAAAGGTACATCAGCGGATACATAGAATTTTTTAAGTAAGTCTTTACACGACTTGCGTCTAATGCTCCGTTCAAACCGTCTGGAAGTGTAGGATAAATCTCTTCTTCCTTAATTGTGCCAGAAAATGGACTGGCAGAACATATCTCATTCACATCAATTTGCAATTCATTCGCAAGTCTTAATGCAAAATCAAATCGAATATTGGAATCTTTTTGAATAATTGAATATAAGGTTGTAGCACTGATTCCGGTTGCCTTTGCAATTTTGCGGACATTTGTGCCTTTTTCATCAAGATATTTCTTTAAATTTTTACCGTCACCCATAGAATCCTCCTTTTTCATATATTAGAAAATTACGAAAAACATAAATCTATAAAATATCATAACACAGACGTGGAATAAAATAAAGAAAAAATAGTGTACGAAGTTCGTAAAAATGTGTTTACGAAATATTGACAACGATAGAAATACATGATATTATCAATTTACGAAAATCGTACAGATATAGAAATACAGTAAACGTATTCTATATCTGGAGAGGAAAGGAGGAGGCAATATGGCAAGTTACAATTATATGATGAGTGCTGATGAAGTGGCACAGGAATTAAACTGCTCAAAATCTCATGCCTATAAACTGGTGAAAGCTATGAATAAAGAATTATCTGCACAGGGATATATTACGATGGCTGGAAGAATACCAAAGGCGTTTTGGGCAAAAAAGATGTATGGCTATGAAATAGCAGAAAATTAGGGAGGATCAATATGGCTTACAGAGAAAAAGACACAAAAAAATGGACAGCCCAGTGGTTTGAGACAAATGTCATGGGTGAGAAGAAAAAACGCAGAAAGCGTGGATTTGAAACAAAGCGAGAAGCATTGGAGTTTGAACGAAGCAAAAAGTTGAGCAATGAGCGAAGTATGGATATGAAGCTGAGCGATTTTATTGAGATTTATTTTTCAGACAAACAAAATGATCTGAAAGATCGAACAATCAAAAATAAAAGATATATGATGGAACAGCATATTATTCCGTATTTTGGAAATCAAATGATGAGTGAAATATCAGCTTCGCAGATTATTCAGTGGCAGAATGAAATGCAGACAAAAGGCTATTCAGATTCTTATCTGAGAATGATTCAGAATCAGTTGACCAGTCTGTTTACACATGCAGCTAAAATCTATGACTTGCCGGTTAATCCATGCAAGAAAGTGAAACGAATGGGAAATTCAGATTCAAGAAGTTTGAACTTCTGGACACTGGACGAGTACAAACAGTTTATACAGACAATAGAGCCGGGAACAAGATATTATCTCATCTTTGAAATTCTTTTCTGGACTGGATGCAGGATCGGGGAGCTGCTTGCGATTACAAAAGCTGATATCAATTTTGAAAAGAATCAGCTTAGTATCAATAAGACTTATTACCGGACAGGAATGCAGGATATTATCACAGAACCGAAAACAAAACAGTCCTTTCGGACAATCGAAATTCCGGAATTTCTGAAAGAGGAAATTAAGGAATTTGTAGATGGTCATTACGGAATGCCGGATACAGAAAGATTATTTCCGGTTGTTCAGGAAGCGGTACAGCATAAGATGAAACGGCAGATTGAGCTGGCAGGAGTGAAGAAAATTCGAGTGCATGATATCAGGCACAGCCATGTGGCTTATCTTATTGAGAAAGGTGTGGAACCGTTATTGATTCGGGACAGATTAGGTCATAAAGATATTCGTATCACATTGAACACTTATGGACATCTTTATCCAAATCAGCAGAGAAAGATTGCAAATCTTCTGGATAATGAAAATGGAAATGCTGTTACCGGATTGGGAGAAGAAAGAGATGAATGTTGAAAAGGCAAAAGAAAAAGCCCAGATAAATAATCTGAGCAAGTTCTCTGATAATCAGATTCACTGATATACCATCTTGGCAGATTCAGTATATCACGAATCGGGAAATACGACAATTCCCGAATATCTGTTCATCAGAGACTTGCCCGGAAGGGCAGGAGGTAGATGATGGAATGAATATGAATGAAAAAAATAAAATTGAGAATTGTAGAATAGAACCAAAACTGAAACTGATCAATATGGATTCAGTAGAGGTGGAACAGGTAGAATGGCTGCTTTATCCGTTTATTCCTTATGGAAAAGTGACCATTATACAGGGAGATCCAGGAGAAGGCAAGACAACGATGGTACTTCAGATTATTGCAAAACTGACCAGAGGAGAGCCGATTCTTCCTGTTACTGATAAAACGAAAACAAAAGAAAAACGAAGTGATGAAGTCGATAGTGAGAATGAAGATTTAGATGCTGAAGATAATATGCAGGAACAGTCTTCTGTGTCACCTGTAAATGTAATCTATCAGACAGCAGAAGATGGACTTGGAGATACTATCAAACCCAGATTACTTGCTGCAGGTGCAGATTGTTCAAAGGTGCTGGTGATTGATGACAGTGACCAGCCACTGACAATGGCAGATGTCAGATTGGAAGAAGCAATCGTGCAGACAAAAGCAAAAATGGTTGTTCTTGATCCGATACAGGGCTTTCTGGGAGCGGACGTAGATATGCACAGGGCAAATGAGATCAGACCACTGATGAAGCGTATCGCAGTGCTGTCAGAAAAATATCACTGTGCAGTTATTTTAATCGGTCATATGAACAAAAACAGCAACGGCAAATCTTCTTATCGAGGACTTGGCTCCATTGATTTTCAGGCTGCTGCAAGAAGTGTTCTGATTGTCGGGCGAGTGAAAGATGAACCGGAAGTAAGAGTGGTATGTCATACGAAGAGTTCTCTTGCACCGGAAGGAACGTCCATTGCATTCAGACTGGATAAGAATAATGGGTTTGAATGGATTGGAGAATATGATATCAGTGCCGATGAACTTCTTAATGGAGAGGGAAGAGGACAGAAAAGCCGGAAAGCAAAAGAATTTCTGCTTGAGATACTGGCAAATGGAGGAATGGCTCAGAAGAAAATTGCAGAAGAAGCAGAAGGCAGAGGAATAAAAAGTAAAACGCTATGGAACGCCAAACGGGAACTTGAAATTGATTCCGTAAAACGTGGAAAGCAATGGTATTGGATGTTGCCAGAATAAAAATGGAAGATGGCAAGATTACCATTTCTTAAGAAGAGGGGATCTTGCTACCTTGAAAGGAGAATAGATGCAAAATAAAAGTGTACAGATTCCATACGAGTTATTCTTTCAGCTCTTGCAATATTTTTTGATGGATAACTACGATGGTGAAGAAATAATACGGTTGGGATTGGAGAAAAAACTGGATGCAATGGTGAATCGTGAAGTATACAGCAAATCCAAAACAGCACCAACGGAAGAAGAAAGAGAAAAGTTCCGGAAGGAATATCTGGACAGACGGGGAATACCGGAGAACTTTCGATGGTAAAGGTTCTTTCTGAACACTTTATTACAGGAGCGTGTCACGCACCTGTAGATAGCAGACAAGGAGAATGTTGGTAAGGTGTAGTCGGGAGTTGACTGGCGTAGAAGAGAATTTTCAAAAGGGAGCCCTGATTCAGGGCGCCCCTGCGGAAACGGTAGATGAAAGGAGATTGGCACAATGAGAGAAGGAAGATTAGGATATAACAGTTATAACAAAAGATATGGATTATTATCATCAGATCTATGGATTGATACAGGATTTCACTGTGGAGAATGCCTGGAAGTGTTGCTTGATGATGAATGGGTTCAGACCAGAATGGAAATGAATCCTGCAAGAGAATGGTATCTTGTAGGGACACCGTATTGTGGTGATTTGGAATATATTCGGGCAAGGATACCGGAGTAAAGGTCTCTGTACCCCCGGAGGGCGCAAGGGTACTTTTGATGGACGGTACGGCTGTCGAAAGTGCTTTTGCGTTACTTTTGACAAAAGTAACAAAACCGCCGTATCCGGCGAATATTTCTTTTTATACTATAGCTGGCAAAGATACAAATTTATGTGCCATGTCTGGCACTGGTTTTAGAAAGCGGGGTGAGGAATATGACGATGAAACGAACAATCAGTGGTATGATCGGGACAGGGTCTCTGGCTCATAACAGACGAGATTTTATAGCAGAAAATGTTGATCCAGACAGAGTGCAATTAAATATTTGTTACCGGAATGAGAATCTGAAAGAAGTCTATAAAGAGCTGTTTGATGAAGCTGTAGAACGGTATAATGTCGGGAAAAGAAAAGATCGGCAGATTACAAATTATTATGAAAAGATTCGCCAAGGAAAACAGGAAAAGTTGTTCCATGAAGTGATTTTCCAGATTGGAAACCGAGAAGATATGGCTGTTGGAACAGAAGCAGGAGATCTGGCTGTAAACGTACTGGATGAGTATGTAAAAGATTTCCAGAAACGGAATCCGACACTTCGGGTATTTAGTTGCTATCTGCATCAGGATGAGGCTACTCCACATCTCCATATTGATTTTATTCCTTATGTGACGGACTGGAAAGGAAAAGGAATGGATACCAGAGTTTCACTGAAACAGGCATTAAAAAGTCTTGGATTTCAAGGTGGAAATAAGCATGATACGGAACTGAATCAGTGGATAAATCATGAAAAAGAAGTTCTGGCAGAGACTGCAAAGCAGTATGGAATTGAATGGGAACAGAAAGGTACTCATGAGGAACATCTGGATGTCTATAACTTCAAGAAAAAAGAACGGAAAAAGGAAGTACAGGAATTGGAGCAGGAGAAAGAGCATCTAACTGCTGAAAAAGAAGAATTAACAGCACAAATTGCAGAATCCAGAGCAGATATCCAGAATTTAAAAGACGATAAGGAACAGGCAATCAAGGCGAAGCAAGAAGCAGAACAAAAGGCAGGGAGCGCAGAAAAAGAACTAAAAAGCCTGGAAGATCGCAGAGAACAGCTACAACCGATTATGGATAGTGTGAGCAAAGAAATCAAAGAATATGGAACGGTTAAAATGTTACTGCCGGAGGCGGGCACGCTAGAACGGGCAGTAACCTATCGAGATAAAAAAATTAAACCACTGTTTCTTCAAATAAAGAATAAGGTTGCTGTAATGGCGGCTCAGGTTAAAGAACTTACGAAAGAGGTGGAAGGTTGGAAGAGAAAATATCAAAAGGTGAAACAAAAATATAATGCTATTCAGAGAGAACTGGATGATATACGTAAAGATAATCAGAAATTGTCAGAAGAAAAAGATATATTACAAGGTGTTTCTGATAGGTATGATCGTGTTGTGCGTGTTCTTGGAATAGAAACTGTAGATACAGCAGTACAGCAGGATATTCAAAACGAGAAAGTCCTGGAAGAAAAGCGACGGATGGAACAAATGCCGAAGGGAAATATTCATGAAAGATTGGCATGGGGAATGAAAAAAAGCGAGATGGAGAATCAGCAGCGTAAGAAAACTAAATCAAAAAACAGAGAAATGGAGAGATAAGATTATGGAAACACACATTTATGATGAAAAGAACGGATTAAGCTATACTTTGCATGGAGATTATTATTTGCCGGATTTGGTATTGAATGAAGAAGAACCGATATATGGGAAATATGGAATGCTGAGGAAACAGTTTCTGAAGGAACACAGATTAGCAAAATATCAATATTTGTTGTTGACTGGAAAGCTGACGGAACACCTGAATCAAATTGATCAGGAGAGCAGAGAGCAGGTGGAAATGCTTATGGAACAGATGGCAGAAAAACAGGGCGTAACTGAAGAATTAAAGGTACAGAATCGGACGAAGTGGGTTAGACTGATGAATAATATAAAAGCTAGTGCAGAAGAAATGGTGTTGAAACTTCTGAAAAGCACATTGTTTGTAAAACTCCCTGCTATTAGGTTCCACATTCTCACCTCCTTTCTCGTTGGAAAGTTGGTGGTGCTTCCCCCCTTTTCGCGGGGCAATACGGCGTTTTTGAAAAAAACGCCGAAGATTTTCGGATTTTTTTCAAAAAATTTTTTGAGCAGCAAAATACGCCTGTCCGAAAAGCCCGGACAGACGTATAGGTATTGTAAGCGGTATTCAGATGATTAGACAGTTCATATTCATAGAGGTAGGTTTCCCCGGCGGTGGTCGGGCTTTTTTTGATGTGTCAATGACCGTCGGATTTTGTCGATATGGTATGTGCTTCATGGCGGCTACCTCCTTTTAGCCGCCGCTTTTAACAGTGATACCGCGTCATTTCATTAGAAGATAAAAAGAAACGGCGGCTTTGGTTTTTCAAAGCTGCTGCGGAAATCAAAGAACGACAAGCAACAGTTCTGATTTTGCTCCAATATGGTTATTGGGGGCACAAATTAAATCAAAAAAGAGCCGATAACAGCAGTATTTCAAACTGCATATTATCGGCTCTGCGTCTGTGCGTCTGGCTCTTTTAATTAAATTATTTTTGTTGTTTTTTGGCTTTATTATATGTATTAGCTAACTGTCCACAAGCTGCTTTAATCTCTCTACCATGAGAAACTCTCATGGTAACTTCAAGTCCTGTTTGCTCTAATTGATGTTTGAACGCAACCATTTCTTGTTTTTGTGGTGCTCTAATTTTTGAATTACTCGTCGGGTTGTATTGCAGCACGTTAATCATAACATTTTTGCCCTTAAACCATTTTGCAAGTTGCCTTATATCTGAGGAACGGTCATTTATACCTGGTAAAAGCAAATACGCAAATACCACTTTTCGATTATGCCTTTGTGAATAGGACAATGCTTGCTTAACAACATCTTCAATAGCGTACATGTGCATATGAGGAATGATACAGTTTCTCGCAGCCTGTGTTGCTGCATGTAAAGATATTGTCAACTGAATTTTTAGATGTTCTTCGCGCAATTTTTTTAATTGATTAACTGGACCAACTGTTGATACGGTAATGCCGTCGGTTGGAAAGTTAAGTCCATTTCTATCTCGAAGAATATGGATTGCTGCAATCAAGTTGTCGTAATTGAATAAAGGTTCTCCCATTCCCATAAAAACGATACGATTTACTTTTTGACGTATCAATATGACCTGTTGCACAATTTCAGACGGTGTTAGATTACGAACAAAACCATTGCGTCCGGACTCACAAAAAATACAGCCAACAGAACAACCAACTTGCGTACTTACGCAAACAGTCCCACCATCTCGCCGTTTAATAAAAACCGTTTCGATATACCTGTTGTCTTTCAATTCATAAACATACTTTTCAGTATCGCTACTTTTATAGACTTTTTTTGTTGATATTGATAGATTTTTTTTGTGAAATGGCTGTTTATACAATTCCGTATATAAGGCTCTTGCTTTATCCTCTCCAATTACTTCCGACATTTCTTTGTAAGTAAATCCGTATGGGTCATTCAATATTTCCGTAGGTGTACTTTTAGGTAAGTGTTTCATTTAATATCCTTCCTTTTCAAAATTAAAAAGTTTGTTTTTCAGAGTTTTTGATTATGATTTCTAATTTTTCAACATCAACGATATGTGTTAATTTACATTTAGGGCAGAAAAGAGGAAAATTTCTTAATACCGTATTATAAAATACTTGAACCCTCGTCTTTCCGTTACAAATTGGACATTTTATCCAATATTTTTCAAGCATAATATTTCTCCTTTTGCGCAAAAAAATACAGGTCAATTCTCAACATGAGCATTGACCTGCATTTATACATATAACACTACAACAAAATTAAGGCATAGTTTTTATACTATGTCTATACATCGTTAGTTTTGTTGTATAGCATACGCAAAATAAGCATGACAAAAAAGCCCATATTGAAAATGGGAAAAATCTTTTTTGATTTCAATGCTTATCGAATACGCATGCTATGTAACATAAACATTTCCCCCCCTCAGCCCGTCCGAAAACTTGATTTTCAGGCATAAATTTAGCCCCTTCCTTTCATCTGTGTCATTGAAAACTGAATAAAATACACAGAATGAAGAAAGAGGCTTATGCCTGTTCCATCAATTCCATCATTTTTTGAAATCCAAGGAGATTTTTGGCTCTTTCCAGGTTATATCCCAGGCAAAAGAGTGCAAACTCCCCAGCCACTTTTCGCATTCCTTTTAGAAGAAAATAAGTGGCTCCCATGGCTCGTTTTATAGTTCCAAATGGATGCTCTGACAGACACATCCGCTGGTTCGTTTTTTCCTTGTCTGGTTTCAGAAAGAATTTTACAACCTTCTTTTTCTCGTAATGCCATTTCTCTTTCGACTTTGTTTCTTCAGGTTCATTTCCTTCTGCTTTCAGCCAGTCTTTACATGGTTTCTGTAACTGATCTTTTGTAAAATCAATTTCTTTCCATTCGCCTTTTCCTTTGTAACACTTGTTACGGTTCGGGCAATGTTTACAGGCATTTTTGTTTGCATAACGGATATTTCCATTTTTCTTTATACATTTCTGTCTTAGGATTTCTCCTGCTGGACAGTATACAAGATTTCGTTCGGGATCTCTGACAAAATACCCCTTTCTTGCCTTTTCCAGCATTTCTTCCTGACTGCCATATACACTGCTTTTTTCCGTTTTTTCATCTGGCACTTTCCGACGCACAGTCTCTACTTTCATGTCCTGTATCACTGACGTATAAGCTTCCGGTATCTGTCCTGCATGCAGTGCTTTCTTTAATTCCTCTGGATCTGTGCTGGTAAGATCAGCTTCCGCCTTTTCATAAGGTATTTCGATTTCGTAACCATCTTTTCCGTCATCTGTTATGACATGGGGAATAATACCATTTTCCAGGCAGTTGACCATATCTTCCGTATCCTCATAGCCTTTATCAGCCACTACTTCTACGATTTTTTCTGGTTCAGCTTTCTTCACTTCCTCCATGGTGCTTTCCAACAGACCATGGTCTGTCACCTGGTTCGTCATTTGGAAATCCCGGATCAGATGTGTTTTTGAATCCACTGCCGTCTGCGGATTATATGCTACTGCAAAACCATTCTTGTTTTTCATGAGTTTTGCGTCTGCATCCGTAATAGATAGCTGTGATACTCCGGTTTCCTCCATTAACTTCTGATAGCCTTCATACCTGGCAAGACGCTCCTGGGCTTCTTTTAGTTTAGCCTCAAGATCTTCTTTGGTTAATTCTCCTGGAATCTCATCTGCTTCTTCCTGCTGATCCATTTCATTAAGTATCCGCAGATATTCATCTGTATGTCCGTTCAGCCACTTGATCCGGTCATCCAGTTTATTTTTGGTAAAGTTATTGTCTTTTGAATTATTGGCTTGGATCTTTGTTCCATCCACAGATGAAAATCCCCATTCCACTGCACCGGAAATCCGGCGGTTGAATTCATGAAAAATTTCCTTCAGACTGTCTATATTGTTTTTTCTGAAATCTGCGATGGTACGAAAATCGGGTTCTACACCACCAATCATCCATTTCACTTCAAGATTCACCTTACAGTTCTCTGCCAGTTTTCGTGAAGAACGGATTCCTTTTCTGCTTCCATAAATATAAAGCTTGTAAAGACTTTTCGGATCATATGATGGACGCCCTCCCACAGCAACAGCTTTTACACCGTATTGCTTTATGTCTAGATGCTCCACAAACGCATCAATTATTCTTGCAATACTTTCTTCATCTACAAATGCATCCCATGAACAGCACATCAGCTGATTACGGTCAAAGCCGGAAACATATGGCATCTCATCACACCTCGAAACGAAATATTTTCTCTGGTTTTATTATACTATATTTAAACCATAGATGCATGATTTCTGTGTACTTTATTCAGTTTTCAATGTGCAGTTTTTTATATCTATATTGAACACTCATAAGAGTGAATCAAACTTAATTCAATTCTGATGAAAACTCATCCTGGTTTTCGGACAGTCTCCCCTTTTATATAATATTATATACAAAAGCAGCTTGTTGTCAACATATATATATATGAATTATTTTGGCTAACTGATAGAACTATGTAGACATATCCAAGAAGAAAGGGGAACAGTAAAATGTAACAGGGTGAATAACTATGGCAAAAAGACCAGTACCAAAATACGACTTCAAGGCTTTTGGGGCAGCGATAAAGGCAGCGCGTGAAGGACGCAAGGAGAGCCGCAAGAAAGTAGGCGACGAAATGTTTATCTCGCCGCGCTACCTTGCGAACATTGAGAACAAGGGGCAGCACCCAAGTTTACAGATATTCTTTGAGCTGATACAGCGTTACCATATATCCGTATCTCATTACTTCCAGCTTTGGCACGACTATTGAAAATTGATATGAATGAATTGTTTTCGTTTCATGAAGAATTGACAGAAAAAGAGATTGGACAATTTGTGAATGAACTTTCGGAAGTTTCATTGGACAGCTTTACAGAGGCTTTCGAGATGGCATCTCGTAAAATACAGGAGTATCCTCATTGCGACTTATTAATATATACGATCGCAACCGTTCTGAACGGATCTTTGACTTTGTCAGATCTTAATGACGAAGAACGAATGGAATATAATACAGCTATTATTGAGTGGCTGGAACGAACAGCAGATAGTCAGGATGAAAGAGTGAGAAATTCAAGCGTTTTTATACTTGCAACAAAATATGTCCAAATGGAGAAATATGAAGAAGCAAATGCCCTTTTGAAAAAAATTCCTGATACTGTAATTGATGCAACGATTATGAAAACAAGTGTATTAGCACATCAGGAAGGAACAGATACTGCTGCATTATTCTTAGAAGGGAAATTGCTACAGGCAGTTATCAATATCCAAAGCTACTTGTATAAGTTAATAGAAATGGAAGAAGAGACAGGAAATCATGATAAAGCAGAGAAAATTGCTGAGATTACAGATCACATGATATCATTGTTTGGACTATGGAATTATGGCAACACAGTTCCATATCTGCTGATTGCTGGATATCGAAAAGATGTAGAAAAATGTATCCAGTTAATTAAGCGATTATTAAGTGAATCACAGAAGCCTTGGAATATGACACAATCCCCTTTGTATTACAGGTATGAAGATACTGCACAGGGAAAAGCTTTTTCGGGACTTGGAAAAAATTTTGTTCGTGAATTGTATTCGGAAATTGAAAATAAGAAAGAGTATGAATTCTTGAGGGGGAATAAGGAACTCGAATCAATTTTTGAGGAACACTTGAAATAGGTTGTAAAAATGTATGGAAATAGATGTAGTTGAGAAAGAAGAAAATTTTTGACATTTCCACAGATGCGTGCTAATATGATTATAGAAAAAGAGTGCTACCGATAGACGGTTAGTCCACATACTTATTGATTACAAAAATAACCGTTCAGTTTGCAGGCTGGGGCGGTTATTTTTGTGGTTTATGATTATCTTTGCCTAATGTATATCCGATACTAAAGCAGGTTAAGCCGAAGCTCACTACTGCTATGAAGTCAACAATACTCATGGCTTAGCCCTCCTTTCCACTGGATTCCTTTACAGGTTTCTATGTAATCAGAGGGTCACAGTCCCTCTGGAGAAGGACTAACCGCCTACCGTTATGGTAGCACCCATGTTTCGATTATAACAGTTAAAAATTACCGGTGCAATATAAAGTTGGTAGAGAAGTATCTAGTATCTACAGAAGAGAATCGGTTTGAGTATTCTCCGGTGCCAAAACGGTGCCAAGAAATCAGGCAAATCAAAATAGGTGGTGCAATTCAGCTGTTTTTCACTGTATTTTGGAGAGAAAACCATAAAAAATATGAGATAAAACGGGATTAAAGTATCGTGAAGGTGGTCGTACTGTAGGTTCAGGAAGAGTTGCTTCTATCATCGAGTAATCGCTGATAAACCGCATAAATAAAGGATTTTCAGACCTTCGAGGGTTCGCCCTCGGAGGTCTTTTTTTCTGCTTGAAAATGGGTTTTGACCCTATTTTGGCCCTAATTTAGAGCAAAAAATGAGCTCTGACCCTACAAATGACATAAAAATCTCAGAGGGAAGATCTAAGGATAGGAGATTTACAGATAGGATATTAAGGGTACAGGGGATAAAATACTTTGACATACACGTAGATGCGTGTTAATGTGAATACAGAAAAAGGTGCTACCGATAGACGGTCAGCCCATATACTAATTGATTACAAAGGTAACCGTTAGGTTTGTGAGTCTGGGGCGGTTACTTTTGTGGTTTATTACTATCTTTACCGAATGTGTATCCGGCACAAAAGCAGGTGATGCCGAAGCCAACTACTGCAATGAAATCCATGATACTCATTGGCTTAGCCCTCCTTTCCAATTCTCCCTGTAAAAGGTTTCTATGTAATCAGAGGGGTGCTGAGTGCCGGTGGCACTCGTTTAGCACCGACCGTAACGGAGTGTAGACCACAGTCCCTCTGGTGAAGGACTAACTGCCTACCGTTATGGTAGCACCCATATCCCGATTATAGCATCCTGTAATTATGAGGGCAACACGGAAAAGTTGAAAAACGTCGAAAAATAAAAAACGTTATAGAAATTTTAAATAATGTTCAAACACAATTAGATACTTTAGTTAAAGAAACTCATAAAGAAATTATAGATACTCAAGTAGCATTTAAAAAAGCAGATAATGATAATATTAAGTTTTGGAAAGGATAGCGACATGCGAAAAAAAAGTGCATTATTTTTGATTTGTTGTTTTATTATATGTTTAGTAGGGTGTGGTGAAAAAATAAAAACAGAACATTCACAGAAGAATTCTCAGGTAGAATTAACAAGTAGACAGAAGAAAATATTAAAGGAAGCGGGATTATCCACCAATTATGATGATTTGTTATCTTCACAGAGGAATGCAATCAAAAGAATTGAGGAATTATATAAGTACTTAGATAGTGAATATGATGAAGAATTTATTTATGAAGGTTATATTGCGCCAAACTCGTTACAAGATGAACAATTAATAGTTTATCCCCAAGGACTAACAGAAAGTGATATTGTAACAGTAACGGTTTCTAAGATAGATGATAAAGAGATTATAACTGATGATTATTTGAATCTATTATTAAGAGATGATTATGAATCATATATAAAAAATATTATAGTAAAATTAGTTAATTCAGAAAATGTAAAAGTATATTCAGAGATAACTGAAGTTAAAGATAAGAATAATTCGGAATATGATAACAATGTTTCTGCAATGAATAAAATCTTTATTCTCAGCACAGATGATAATAAAGAAATGCTTGACAAGCTTAATAAGAAATACAAAGAAAGTTTAGAATCTCATAAACTGTATAGTGTTAATAAGTTTTATATAATGGAAGAAAATGCATTTGAAAAAATAACCAAGTATAATTATGAGGAGTACTTGAATGATGATAATATAGTAGCAAAATTCAGATGTAGTTTATCTGAATAAAAAATTGGATCGTTAAATAATAAATGTAAAGCAAATTGAAACAAAAATAAAAAGTGTGTCTAATAGAATGTGATATATAGTAGCTGAAAATAATTTCAATAATTGGAGATTATAAATTGTAATAGCTAGATTTATAAGAATTATAATATAGAACATTGTTAAATATTATTTTGGGGAGTAAATGAAAAATTTCTACTCCCCGGTTATGGCAATTTCCAGTACAATGGTCCGGCGAATGGCAATGCCAATTACAATCCGTATGGCAATGCTCAGTATGGTGCCGGATATGGTGGTAATTATAAAAATAGCTAATTATTATTTGTATAGAAGAGACGCAATATAGAAGAAAAACAACAATATATACGTATAGATCTATAATATGGCTGGGGTATTTATCAGCTGCTGATAATAGTTGACTACGACAATAAAAATGTCGTAGTCAACTATATTTTTATGTATGGGACTTAAAATGATAAAAAAGACTAAACCTGATTTAGTGATCTGGTGTATTTACATATTTGCTGAAAATAGCCAATTCCCGCAGTGCGTCCTGTAAAAAACACCCGAAAAACACTACTATATTAGCTGAAAGGAGGCAACAGATATGGATCAGAAAAAGGTAGGTTCATTTCTAAGAGAACTGAGAAAGGAAAAACAGCTTACGCAGGAACAACTTGCAGAGCGGTTTGGAGTAACCAATCGCAGCGTATCAAGGTGGGAAACAGGCAGCAACATGCCGGATCTCAGTATTTTGGTGGAGCTGGCAGATTTCTATGATGTTGATATCAGGGATATCATTGATGGAGAAAGGAAGGGTGAGGACATGAATAAGGAAGAGAAAGAGAGATTGCAGCTTGTAGCGGATTATGCAGAAACTGAGAAGAATACATTGTTGATGAGGTTGCGTATATTCAGCATAGTGGGATTGGTTTCGCTCATTGCAGGACTGGTGATGTTGGTGCTTGGCGGAGATAATAATCTTCCAGTGTATGATTATTTGATGGGGACGCTTATGGGAGTTTCTATAGGTGCGTTGCTGGTTGCGGTGTTCTATTCAACCGGAGCTTTAGAAAACATGAGGAAACGGAAAAGAACGCTTATGAAAGTGCTTTTGGTAATAAGCATATTATTCCTGCTTGGAACATTCATCGCGGCAATCATAGCATCGTTATTATATATATACTGAGCATTGCGACGGGGCGCTTGCGCAAACTAAATGTAATATGCTATAATTTTTAAGGATGCAATGTGGATGATCAGTATGTGGCATCCACATGAGCACAGATATTTTGCGTGAGATATAGTAAATGTGATTAGCGCAATCATTTTTTATGACGAAAGAATTACAATTATATATGTATAAGCCCATAATATGGTTGGGCGTATCTACCAGCTACCGATAATAGTTGACTACGACATGGATTGCCGTGGTCAACTATATTTTTGTGTAAAAAAATATGTGTGTGGATACAGAGCATGGATAGGGATTAACAAAAAATATAAAATGATTTTGGAGGGTGCGCGTATGAGGTATGATGTGATAATTATTGGAGCGGGACCAGGAGGAATATTTTCTGCATATGAGCTGACAAAGCAGGCTCCAGATCTCAAGGTTGCAGTGTTTGAGGCTGGACATGAGCTTAAGAGAAGAAAATGTCCGATAGACGGCACAAAGATCAAGAGCTGCGTGGGATGTGATAGCTGTTCGGTCATGAGCGGATTTGGTGGTGCAGGTGCATTTTCCGATGGAAAGTACAATATCACAAATGACTTTGGCGGAAGTCTGTATGAGTACATCGGCAAGAACGAGGCTATAGACCTCATGAAGTATGTGGATGATATCAATATGGAGTATGGCGGAGAGGGTACGAAGCTTTATTCCACTGCCGGCACAAGATTCAAGACAGTGTGTCTGCAGAACAGACTTCATTTGCTGGATGCCTCGGTTAGACATCTTGGCACGGACATCAACTATATAGTTCTAGAGAATCTGTATGCATATCTTCAGGACAAGGTAGAGTTCTATTTTGACACACCTATACAGACTGTGGAAAAGCTGGACGATGGAACATATAGTGTATGCTGCAAGAAGGGTACATTTGCTTGTAACAAATGTATCATATCCGTTGGAAGAAGCGGCAGCAAATGGATGGAGGCTGTCTGCAAAGATCTAAATGTACCTACAAAATCCAACAGAGTGGATATAGGAGTCAGAGTGGAGCTTCCTGCAGCCATATTTGCGCATTTGACCGATGAGCTCTATGAGAGCAAGATAGTATACAGAACGGAGAAGTATGGAAACAAGGTGCGAACCTTCTGCATGAACCCAAGGGGCGCCGTGGTTACTGAGAATACAAATGGAATCATAACGGTAAATGGCCACAGTTATGAGGATCCTGCAAAACAGACGGATAATACAAACTTTGCACTCCTTGTGGCAAAGCATTTCTCAGAGCCGTTCAAGGACTCCAACGGATACGGCGAGAGCATAGCGAGACTCAGCAACATGCTGGGCGGCGGCGTAATAGTGCAGAGATTTGGCGACCTCATAAGGGGACAGCGCTCCACCCAGAGCAGGATAGAGGAAGCATTCATCACACCTACGCTCAATGCCACACCGGGAGATCTGAGCCTTGTCCTTCCAAAGAGAATTCTGGATGGAATAATCGAGATGATCTACGCTCTTGATAAGATAGCCCCAGGAACGGCAAATGAAGATACACTGTTGTATGGAGTTGAGGTCAAATTCTACAACATGGAGGTTGAAGTAGATGATAAGCTCGAGACAAGATATAAGGGGCTGTATATCATAGGAGATGGCAGCGGAATAACACACTCCCTTTCACATGCATCTGCAAGCGGTGTATACGTAGCAAGAAATATTGCACATGGCGAATAAAACGAATAGATATTTATATAGAAGAAAGTCATTCAAAACAGAGTATCGTGATAGGGGTTTCAGATACTCTGTTTTTATTTGATAAATGAGTTTCAAGCGAAAATACATTTGTTTGACTGGATGGGAGAAGAATGGTAGAGTTGTAAATGGTATGAAAATAGATTTAAAGCCTACAACAAATATGAAAACAAATT